>Ga0209344_10000364_pt1 | contig 84496 bp, 80 predicted proteins | sample Cruoilmetagenom6_FD_187293 | JGI IMG/M metagenome (GOLD analysis project Ga0209344, IMG submission 187293) | Oil polluted marine microbial communities from Coal Oil Point, Santa Barbara, California, USA - Santa Barbara Oil Seep Sample 6 (SPAdes)... | ecosystem: Environmental > Aquatic > Marine... | reverse complement strand
CCAACGGTGATGTGGTGCCATTGGATGAGCTCACATTTATCCAAAGAACCGCAGGACCCACTCAAATTCTAAGAGTCGACCGAGCCAGAACCCTTACCATACAAGTTACACCTCCCACTGACTTACCCTTAGAGACTGCGATCAATCTTTTAAAACAAGAGTTAACTCCTTTTATCACTGAACGCCTACCTGAGGGCAGTAGCGTCACTTACAGAGGTACCGCCGAAGCTTTAGATTCTGCTCTGTCCAGCTTATCAGGCTCATTCTTGTTAGCTATCGTTATTTTATATCTACTGATTAGTGCAATGTTTCAGTCGTTCAAAGATGCCTTATTAGTCGTAACAACTTTACCCATGGCAACCGTTGGTGGTATTTTGGGTCTGCGTTTACTGGATTGGATACTCAGAAAATTTGGTGATTCAAGCCAATCAATGGATTTATTGACCATGATAGGCTTCGTGATTCTTCTTGGATTGGTCGTAAACAATGCCATACTGTTGGTTTTAAGGGCCCGAGACGATGAAAGGCTCGGAATCAGTACAAATGAGGCTGTTGCTAATGCCGTTAGATTACGATTACGTCCGATATTTATGAGTACTTTTACCAGCATTTTTGGTATGTTACCACTATTATTGATGCCAGGTTCTGGCACAGAACTCTACCGTGGCTTAGCAGCAGTCATCGTAGGTGGCATGCTAATCAGCACTTTATTTACCTTGGTATTATTACCAAGTCTTTTGAAAATCACTGGAAAAAATCAAAAGGAGCATAACCTTGCAACAGTTTAAACTTATACCTTTATTATTCATGCTTATTGGCTCTTTTGTCGCCAAAGATACATTGGCACAACAGCCCGATGCTTTGGTTAAAACAGCAGAAGTGGTTTCTATACAAATGTCGCCATTACGAAACATTGCGGCCTATGCCAAAGCAAAATTTGTCACCACCATAAAAGCTGAATCTAGTGGACGCGTGGTTGAACTGGCACTGGTTGGCCAGTCTTTAAAAGCAGGTGAAGCTTTGGGGTTAATAGCTGATGATGTCTATGCTTTGCGTTTAAACGAACTGAAAGGTGCTATTGCCAGTCAACAAGCACAAGCAGATTATTTAATATCTGAATCTAGCCGCTTAAAAGCACTAAAGGAGCAGAACCTAACATCAGGTACAGCCTTAGATAAAAATAAAGCCGACCTAAAAGCCGCACAAGCCGATTTGGCTCAAGCCAACTCCAGATATGCCCAGCTTAAAAACAACATGTCTAAATTAACCCCAATATCACCATACAATGCGTTCGTTACAAAACAATTATCTCAACCAGGCCAATATTTAAACCAAGGTCAGGATTTACTAGAGATTATGTCCTCAGATGAAATTGAAATCATTGCACAATTACCGTTTAAATTAAAAAACGTTATTGTACCTGGAGACGAATGGCAATATATAGATCAAGTTGGTAATACAGCGTCCGCATTGGTAGAACGGTTTGTACCTGCAGCCACTTCAAACAGTCGCATGATTCAAGTTCACCTGAAAAATACAACGGGTCAACTGCTACCAGGCGAGCCGGTTCAATTGTTGGTGCCCGAATCACTGCCACAAACAGTTACAGCTGTGCCTCGTGATGCATTGGTGCTGCGTCGCCAAGGCTCTCATGTGTTTGTTATCAGAAATGGTATAGCACACAAGGTTGATGTAACCACAGGATTGGCACAAGGCAGTCTCATTGCGGTTTTTGGTGAGATATCACCTGGCGATCTAGTCGTGATCAGAGGCAATGAACGTCTTCGCGATCAACAACCCTCGCAGTTAATACGAGATTAATTGCATGAAACAATAAAAAACGCCGGCACAAAAGACCGGCGTTTAAACTGTAAATTTAAATTATTAACTGTTTAGACTTTGCTTCCACTGCTCAGCAGCTTCTTCTGCCTTCTCTCGAGTGTAGCCATACTTTTCCTGGATTTTCCCGGCCAATTTGGTTTTATTGCCAGCAATTACGTCCAATTCATCATCGGTTAACTTACCCCATTGGATGCGTGCATTGCCTTTAAACTGGTCCCATTTTCCTTCAACAATATCCCAATTCATAGTTCTTCTCCAAAGTTATAAAGTGCTTACCAGTGTACTTATATACAGTGAATTTCACGTATAAACCATGTTAATTTCAAGTCATATTATTTTTGGCACTTAATTTAAAGCCCAACAGGATTACCAAACATTTACCTATTAATATATAAATACACAGGTAAGAAAAGGCCATTGATAAATAGATAAAAGGAGCTATCATAAAGGCTACACATCAGATAAAGCGGCCCCTTATGATGCACAGAATTAAACCTACAAGAGCCCACATGCAGCATACAGATTTTTAAATCAATATAATTTAATTTTATCTTCGACCGCGGTTATGATACTGTCACCTAATAAGTGAAACTCTTTCGAGCGTGTGCTTCCTTTGCGCCAGGCCAAGCCGATTTCACGATAAGCGTCAAACTCCAAAGCATCGACTTGTACCTCTTCATTATTAAAGAAGGGCAATGTAAGCGCCATCTCAGGAATAAAGCTAACACCCAGGTCTTGCTTAACCATCTCTACCAAAGTGAGTAAACTACTGGCAGTAAACTGACTGACTTTATCGACATTTTTGATGTGACAGGCACTGATGGCATGATCGCGTAAACAATGACCATCATCTAATAAGAGAACGCTTCCCTCCCCTACATCATCAATATTAAATTTTCGTCCTTTTAACCATTGATTATTTATAGAACTTATTAATCTAAAACGGTCTTTAAACAAAGTCAGGGTTTCTACGCTCCGCATTTCATAAGGCAATGCCAACAAGATGACATCAAGCTGTCCCTGCATCAGTTGCGCATATATATCAGCCGATTTGCCTTCATGAATTTCAAGATCAATGTCAGGATACTGCTGATTCAAATAAGGCAATAACTGTGGCATTACAAACGGCCCGATAGTCGGAATCATACCAACCGAAAGCTTTCCTGACAAAGGGGACAGATTACCATGCGCCAAGTCCAGCATTTTTTTCATCTCAGACATAATAGTCAATGATTGCTGATAAATTTCACGACCTAGATTAGTCACGGTCACACTTTTATTGGTTCGATCAACTAATTGTCCACCCAGTGCGTTTTCCAGTTCTTTGATCGCTACACTGAAAGCTGACTGCGAGACAAAACAGCTGTCTGCAGCTTTGCCAAAATGATTGTGCTCAACCAAAGCATTAAAATACCTGAGTTGTTTGATGGTTGGAAAATGCATGGCTTAATCTGTAAAATGAATGATTAATCCTATTTTAATCTCTTATTTAGGATATTCAAGCGATGATACAAGCATTTTATTATTCAACTGGATGGCTTTAGGGCCCTGCTCACTATTTCAAATACATTCGGTGAGATACCTTCTGTTGAATGGATCCGTTTTATTTGATCTTGCATGCGTTGTTGTATGTCAGCATTGTACTGATGGTAGTCATTAAACATACCTGTCAAACGAGCAGCAATTTGGGGGTTGATTTGATCTAATGCAATGATTTGATCAGCCAAAAATTGATAACCAGAAGAATCAACAGCATGGAATTGAGTGATATTGGCACCACAGAATGCGCCAATTAAACTCCGTACGGCATTTGGGTTTTTCATTGAAAACACAGGCAACTCCATCAATTGTTTCACCCTAGATAAAGTATCAGATGATGGAATCGTTGCTTGGATTGACAACCATTTATTAATGACCAATGTGTTATTTTGCCATTCAGTAAAATACGCCCCTAATAAATCTTCAAATCCATCGACTTCTTGATGTGTTAGTAGCGTTAAAGCATGCATCTTATCGGTATAGTTATTAGCCAAAGCATACTGATCTTTTGCCAGACCAGCTAACTCCTTTTTATTGCCTTGAAGCAAGTACCACAAACAACGGTTTTTCAAACTGCGCTTAGCCACTTGTTCAGAACTGACTTGATAATCTGAGTTATCATAGTTTTGGTTATACACTGATAACAGCTCAACCTCTAATTGGCTTGAAATTTCTTTGACCAACCATTCCTTCGCATCAAATAACTTAAGCACATCAACATCATTCAATTTTAAAGTAAGCGACTTCAAAGAAGGTAAATTAATCGCCTCTGCAATCAATGCCGAATCGCTTCTGTCATCCAATAATATATGTCTGAATGATTCTAAAAAGTAACTAGGGCAGGTAAATTTTTCTGTATTTAACAAAGCCTTATATTTTCCAATGATAATTTGGCTTTGCATTTCTTGAGCCGCATCCCATCGGTTAAAGGAATCAATATCATGCTTAGTTAAAAAGGCCAATTCTTGATGACCAATCTCTCGATGGAGGTTAATTGGTGCTGAGAATCCTTGAAATAAAGAAGCTACGGGTCTGTTTTCAATGCCTTCAAAAACAAACTTTTGATTGGCATCCTTAAGTTCTAAAATCGTTTGCTTATCACCCGATGGATTCAATGACAGCGCATTTCCATCATGATCATATAACGCCATTCTGACAGGTATATGCATGACTTGCCAATCAACATCTCCTTGATAATTCTTTGGTTCAGCCTGCATGAACTCTAAAACAAATCGATTGGAATCAGACTCATAATTTTCACGAACATAAACTTGTGGAGTTCCATTTTGTGAATACCACAATTCAAATTGAGTCAAATCAACTTGATTGGCATCAGCCATAGCCAACCGAAAATCATTACAACTGGCGGCAGAACCATCGTGACGTTCAAAATAGAGTTTCATTCCTTTTTGAAACCCATCCTCACCGAGTAACGTGTGGTACATTCTCACCACTTCTGAACCTTTTTCATACACCGTCAATGTATAAAAATTATTAATTTCAATATAGGAATCAGGTCTAACAGAGTGCGACATTGGTGAAGCATCTTCAGCGAATTGTGCAGATCGTAAATAACGCACATCCTCTATTCGCTTAACCGCTCTCGATTGTGAATCTGCAGTAAATTCCTGATCTCTAAAAACCGTTAACCCTTCCTTTAAAGAAAGTTGGAACCAATCTTTACACGTCACACGGTTACCGGTCCAATTATGAAAATACTCATGTCCTATAACGGCTTCAATATTAATAAAGTCTTGATCAGTTGCCGTTTCAGGTTTTCCCAAAACATATTTTGAATTAAATATGTTAAGGCCTTTATTTTCCATAGCCCCCATATTGAAATCATCCGTGGCAACTATATTATACTCATCGAGGTCATAAGCTAAATTAAACCTTTCTTCATCCCATTTCATTGATTTTATCAATGATTGCATAGCAAAATCACAAGCATCAATATTCTTTGATTCGGTATATATTCGAAGCTGAACCTGGTTTTGTTCTTTGGTAATAAAATGATCTTCAATGTAATCTAAATCCCCTGCCACCAGGGCAAATAGATAACTGGGTTTGGGGTGCGGATCCATCCATTTACAATAATGCCTGCCGTGATTCAAATCACCTTGTTTAACTTTGTTGCCATTTGATAACAACACTGGATACCGGGCTTTATCTGCAACAATGGTTACCGTAAATTTTGCCAAAACATCAGGCCGGTCAGGATAGTATGTGATTTTTCTAAATCCTTCAGCTTCACATTGAGTCAAAAAGAAATCGCCCGACTGATATAAACCTTCCAAAGCTGTATTTTGTGAGGGGTATATTTTAACCACCGTTTTAAGTTCAAAATATTGAGGCAAATCGGTTAACAACAACCCACGGTCACAGACACTATATTTATCCGTGGATAATTTTTTTTGATTCACTTCAATCGACAACAGTTCCAAATCCACACCATCTAAAAACAATTCATGTTGATTGTGAATGGGATTAATTTCAAACTGGATTCTGGCAGTAACTAAGGTGCTATCAGAATCAACAACGAAAGCCAAATCAACAGCTTTGGCCCAATAATTTGGCGATTGATACTGCTTTCTATAGATGACTTGTTTAGAAGTACTCATCCTATAATTTCAGGTTGATGGAATGAATGATACATTTTTAAAACACCTCTTAATTAGCTGTTAACTATTGATAGATTTTTTTCTTAACATTTGACCCATTATGATACCAAATTCAAACAAAACCCACATAGGTATAGCCAATAAAATTTGCGAACTCGGATCAGGCGGAGTTAACAACATAGCGACGACAAATATACCAACAATAACGTAGGGTCTTGATTTAGCCAAATTCTCTGCAGTCGTTACTCCGAGCATAATGAGAATGATGACAGCAACTGGAATTTCAAAGGCTAAACCAAATGCAAAAAATAGACTGACCACAATATCGAGATAGGAATTTATATCAGGCATATATGTGACACCTTCAGGTGCTATGCCAGGCAGGAATACAAAAATAATTGGAAAGACAATAAAATATGCAAAAGCACATCCCGCATAGAACAAGACAATACTTGATATCAATATAGGCGTTGCTATACGCTTTTCTTTTTTATAAAGACCCGGTGCTACGAAAGCCCAAATCTGATAGATAATCATTGGCATACTGATAATTATTGCCAAAATAATTACCATTTTGAAGGGGGTTAAAAAAGGTGACAATACACCAGTTGCTATCATCTCAGTACCTTGACTTAAGTTACTGAGAACTGGCTGAGCTATCACTGTGTAAATTTCGCCAGCGAATGGGAACATGACTAAAATGAGTACTAATATAGTGAATACCGCTTTGATCAGCCGGCTTCTGAGTTCAACCAAATGGGAAATTAACGATTGCTCTTGGTCAGTCATTTAAGAATTTAGTTTATCTTGTTTTGAGGAGGATTTTGTCGTTAGCGTCTTAGTTTCAACATCAGCTTGTTTCACCTGTTCGACTGTTTCAGACAATGCGTCCTCAATTTCTCTGGCTTCAGCCAACATGGCATTTTCTTTCAGTTGTGCTTTTACGGCTTCAATTTCGAGTTCTTGTTCCACTTCGTTCTTTATAGATTGAAATGATCTTTTCATTTTACCAATATACAAACCGACTTTTCTGGCAACTGAAGGTAATCTTTCGGGACCCACAACCAACAAGGCCACAACAAAGATAATCAACAATTCGGAAAAACCAATATCGAACATAATTTTTTATTTATTAACTGATTCTTTTGTTTTTTGGTTCGCTTGTTCTGTTTCATCATCAGCTTGATGATCCAGTTCTTGTTTATCCTCATCAGAGATGCCTTTTTTAAAGCCTTTAATTGCACCACCTAAATCACTACCAATGTTTTTAAGTTTTTTGGTGCCAAATAACAATGCAACAATGATTAAAATAACCACCAATTCCTTCAATCCAAATCCACCCATAAAAGCCTCAATACAATAGTTTTAAAAACAGCCATTATAACTGTTAGTAAGTTAACAAAATATTTACCAGTTCAACTAATTACAATTTAAAGCTGGTAATTTTATATAAAGATATTTTTACTAATTCTCTATTAGACAATACCGAAACGGTTATTTAAAGAATTACTTATAAGAAGAGCGCAATGAAATAAAGCCAACAGAAAACACTGACAAAAACATCAATAGCCATCCATTCAAACTCAATGTAGGAACTGATACCAAGGGAGTTCCTCGGTTACAACCACCGGGGCCTGCAATAGCCAGTGATTCAATTCCAACCAATGTTTCAGATATAAATTCTGCTTCACCCGTAGCCGCATCAACTTTAAATATTCGCGAAGGGAATGGGTTTAATGGGTCGGAAAGTCTTAAATTGATAACCAACCACAGATTACCTTCTTCATCAAAAGACATACCAGATCCATTTAATTCGATTCCACCACCTAAATCTCCCAATGGTCCAACCAATGTGGCTTCAGCAGTTAAAGAATCAATTTTATATAAATTAAAGTCACCAGATGCTACGGCATACAAATCATCACCCCAAGCTGCTAATGAAGTAAAGTTGTGCCCTGTATTACCAATTAAAGTGGCTTCTCCACTGGCTTCATTGACTTCATATAAATCGCCTGTGTGTTTAACCACCATGTTCAATTGATTAGAACAGGTAAACGTTAAACCAAAATCATAACTTTCAGGGACAGATCCAAACCCTAAGTTTTGATTAATGTTTGAGACTGGAAATGCTTGCGCATCAGGAATCGATATTTGAACCAATGTTTTGGTGTTGTCATCAGCACCATACAGTGTGCCATTTGCAGACATTGCCAAGCCTTCAAGTGCAATGTAAGGATCTGCAATACGACCTTTACTGACAAATTCACCGGTTTCAAGATTGATTTCAACCAAATGGTCGGGGTATTCAAAATTATCATCAGCCACAGAATAAGCCATGACCGCAGCAAAGGACTGCGTAGCAAACACTGATAAAATAATTGTTAGACTTAAGCGTAGCATGATTTTTTTATAATTTAATTAGTATTAATATCGTATTGTTCAGATGTTAGCAAATTACAACCCGATAAACAACAAACTTTTAAATGCAATTGACTTCAATGCACTTAAGCCATCATTAACCTTAGGTTATGCAGGAATCAGTTGCTTCGCAACATATTTGGCATAATCCTCTATATTGCTGGTGTCTTTGAATTTACCATGTAGTGTTTTTGCCATATGCAAATAACCAACGTACACAGAATATGACATCAAAGACTGTTGTTTGGCTTGGTCTTCTGGATAACCAATTTCTTGAAACGATTGCTGTAGATAGGACAGCCTTTCTAAGGTCACCTCTTTCAAAGTCTTGGCCACAAAGTCATGCTGCCGATCTGCCAACAAAGTGGCGTAAATCAAATGACTTTGCAAAGGCTGTGCGCTTAATAAAAACCAAGCGTTTAACCTTTCATGCGGATCAGGAATTGACCATATTTCTTGTTTAATTACTTCTTTGTCATCTTTCTGCCAACGCTTCAATGCCGCAACAATCAAGTCTTTTCGGTTGCCAAAATGCCAATAAAAACTACCCTTAGTGACCCCCAAATCTTTAGCAATGTTCTCAACAGCAACTGCACTCACTCCTTGGTGAGCAATCACATCCAATGTGGCTTTTTCCCAATCAGAGGGGTTCAAAGATTTCTTTTTTGCCGTTAGTTTCATATTCACCTGTAAGTAGACTTTACAATATCATAGTTTTATAAAGAAGCTGGTCAACAAAAATATTATGTTTTCCATACGCTTGCGTATTGACAATTACGCCAGCACACACCATACTATACCGTATGTTACAATAAAACAGGAATCAATCATGACTTTTTTAACCCTATTAGGCTACCTACTCGCAGCCACATTGATTGCGGGGTACTTTAGAAGCTCGGTCAAACAATGGACAATCCTAACGACTGCCATACTGGTATTCGGTATCTGGGCATCTGATGCCAACTTTCTACCAGCCATGTTTGCGACATTGGTTTTTGCGGTACCGGCGGTTTTCTTAAATCACAAACCCTTCAGACAAGAACATTTTAGCAAGCCCTTCTTAAAATTCTATCGCAAAGCCTTACCCGAACTGTCAGAAACGGAAAAAGTGGCATTGGAAGCCGGTACGGTCTATTGGGATGCAGAATTATTCACTGGCAAACCCGATTTTAAAAAACTGCATGACATCAAACAACCCGAATTATCAGCTGACGAAAAAGAATTTCTAAACGGACCTGTCAAAGAATTGTGCGCCATGCTGAATGAACATGAATATAACCACGACAAAGGTGATATGCCACAACACGTATGGGATTTCATGATGAAGAATAAATTCTTTGCCATGATTATCCCTAAACGATATGGCGGCTTAGGGTTTACAGCATTAGGCCATTCTGCCGTACTACAAAAAGTAGCCTCTCGCAGTGGCGTGGCTGCAGCAACAGTCGCTGTGCCTAATTCCTTGGGTCCTGCAGAGCTGTTACTAGAGTATGGCACGGAAGAACAAAAAGATCATTATTTACCACGGCTTTCACAAGGTCTTGAAATCCCTTGTTTTGGCTTAACCGGTCCATCAGCGGGTTCGGATGCCACTTCGATTCCTGATACCGGCGTGGTCTGTAAAAAGAAAGTCAATGGCAAAGAAGTTTTGGGTATAAACTTAAATTTTGACAAACGTTATATTACTTTGGCACCGGTAGCCACCGTGGTTGGACTGGCATTTCAAATGTTAGACCCAGACAAGCTTTTAGGTGACAAGGAACAATTAGGAATCACATTGGCATTGATTCCCAGAGACACCAAAGGCATGGAAATTGGGCGCAGACACCTGCCCTTAGATGTGATGTTCATGAATGGCCCCATTCGTGGCAAAGATGTTTTCATCCCAATGGATTACATCATTGGCGGTCAAGACATGATTGGCCATGGCTGGCGTATGTTGGTTGAGTGTTTATCCGTTGGTCGTGCCATTTCATTACCCTCATGTTCAACCGGTGGAGCTAAAATGGTGGCCTTTGCCACCGGCGCCTATGCCAGAATCAGAAAACAGTTTAATTTACCCATTGGTCGATTTGAAGGTATTGAAGAAGCCATGTGTAGAATTGCTGGAAAAACCTATTCATGTGCTGCGGTGTCAACCATGACCGCTTTGGCCGTGGATCGGGGCGAGAAACCAGCTGTTCCTTCAGCCATTGCCAAAATGCACGCAACAGATATGACTCGCAGTATTATTTCTGATGCTATGGACATCCATGGTGGCAAGGCCATTATTATGGGGCCTGGCAACTACTTAGGGCGTGCCTGGATGGGTGCACCTATTTGGATCACTGTTGAAGGTGCTAATATTTTAACCCGCAGCATGATCATCTTTGGCCAAGGTGCGATCAGATGTCATCCTTATATACTTAAGGAAATGGAAGCGGCACATTTACCCGATGCCACTGAGTCATTAAAAGCATTTGATAAAGTGTTGTTTCAACATATGGGTTATTCATTCCAAAACGGAGTGCGTTCATTCTTCCAAGGATTGGGCACCTGGCGTTTGGAGCGCAGCCCTGGTGATAAATTCACCAAACAATTTTATTCAAAAATCACTCGCTACAGTGCTGCGTTTGGATTTGCCGCTGATGTTTCTATGCTGACATTGGGCGGTTCTTTGAAAAAACGTGAAAAAACATCGGCAAGGTTGGGCGATGTATTAAGTCATTTATATATGGCTTCCGCTGTACTCAAACGATACTTGGACCAAGGCAAACAAAGCGCTGACCAACCAATTGTGGCTTGGGCGATGCATCACCATTTTTATGAAATTGAACAAGCTTTAAAAATGCTGTCATACAACTTTCCTAGCAAAGGGGTTGGTATGTTTTTACGTCGTGTGATATTCCCACTAGGTACTCATGAGCTCCCTCCTGGTGACCGTTTAGGACACAAAGCGGCCAGCTTGTTGTTATCACCTAATGAAACCAGACAACGCTTAACGGATGGTATTGACAAAGATGAATCAGAGCATCACTTTGTAGCAAAAATGAACCATGTTTTAGCCAAAGTGATTGATACTGAACCCTTGGAACGTCGTATCTTAAAAGCCATTAAGAGTAAAAACATTACTGAAATTGATCCTGTAAAACAATTGGCTCAAGCCTTGGAAAATGAAATCATCAATAAAAGTGAATTTAATTCATTAACCAAAGTCAGACAACAAGTTGCAGAAATCATTGCTGTTGATGACTTTCCTTTTGATGCATTTGACCGAACGGTTGCACAAACTCAAGGCGACGAAAGCAAAGTGGCTTGATTTATTTCAAATGAGTACACAAAAGACTTGGCATATTCAATTGCCAAGCCTTTTTTGATTTATGAATCCAACAAATTAAGTTGATTCAAACGATTTTTCAAAGTCACCATATCATAAATCAATAAAAGCTCAGGGTATTGATGGGCATGAATCAACACTTGCTCCAGGATTGAAAAATCTTGTTGATGCGCCTTGAGCTCCTTTAACTGCTGTAACTTTCCTGTCATTTCTAACAAGTCAGCTTGAACTTTTTGAGGGTCTCTTGACTGGCTCAGAATGCTTTTTCGCAAACCGACATGCCAGTTCTTTTGCTTTGCTGATCCCAGTACCATACGTGATTTCACCATGGCAGCATGTTCCCATGTCCAAGCCTGAGTCTTTTGATACTTTTCAAACTCCGATTTAGATGTAACCAAAGGACCAGACTGTCCATTGGGTCGTAGTTGCAAATCAATCTCATACAACAGACCATGATACATTTGGCTGCCCAAATGATGCACAATGCGTTTTACCCACTTCTGCATAAAAACTCGTTCCTCTGCAGTAAAAGAAACGTGATCAATAACAAAAACCAAATCCAAATCAGAAGTAACTGACATGTCATATACAGCCATGGAACCATAAGCCAAAACCATTAAATCTTTAGCCGCCAGTTCCACAGTTGGGTATTTTTCAAGAATTTCGTTCCAACAAAACCGACTCACCTCATTAATAATAAATTCAGCCAATAAGGTAAATTGAATGCTTAACTGTTTTTGAGTAATTTCTGACGCTGAATACGAGCGCATCAAATTAAACTGGTTAACCAATTTAAAATAACGCAATTGTTCCATCCAGTTTTCAACATCATTGTCTTTACACGCTTGTGACTGCCGCTCCAACCAAGCCAACGATAAATTTTCTTGCGTTATTTTTTTATAAGGTTGATGATCAAATAACTGTTCAAACAACACCGGGTAATCAATCAATGTCGCTTTAAAATAGCTGTGGTCAGCCAACAGTTTTAACACATTGTTGTGCACATTCTGTTCACGTATTAACATCAACAAATAACTGGGGCGTTTCAACAGCACTTTAATAATGTCCACAAAATCACGGCAAACTGCTACGGGTGCTTTTAACACGGTCAATTCAAGTAATTGTTTGGCTTTATGCACGGTATCTTGAGGCACCCGTTGAAAATTTATTTGATCCAATAATTGCTGCAACAAAATTTCATCAGATTGATTCAACGGTTCTTCCTGACTAGATGCCTTAAATAACTGGGTAAATAACCCATCAACTAATTTTCGTTTGGCTAAAAACTCACGATAAAGACTGCACCAATCAGTGTAACCATTAAGTACAGCAATCCTTGTTTCAATAGAATCACCCTCAGGCAACTGATGCGTAGACTGGTCATTAATAATTTGACTCAAATTTTCAAGTTTTCTCAACCACAACCAAGTGCCTCTTAACAGCTCAACATCATCAGTTGACAATTTTCTCTCAGACTGCAAGACATCAAACACAGGGTAAATAGAAACATTTTGCAGTTTGACTGTACGTCCGCCGAACACCAATTGTAAGCTTTGAACAATAAACTCAATGGTTCTGATTCCTCCTAAACCATGTTTTAAATCATTGATACTGTTTGAGTAAACCGAGGCTATAGTTTTCTTAACTTGGGCCAATGAACTGAACACATTGTAGTCAAGGTGCTTTCGATAAATAAAGGCACCCACTTCTCTGAGCAAAGATTCAGCAGCAACAAAGTCACCACAAACCAGCCGGGCTCTCATCCAGGCAAACCGCTCCCAATCTCGACCTTCATTAATCAAATACTGGGTCAAAGAACTTTCAGAACAGACCAAAGGCCCCGCCGTACCGAATGGGCGCAACCGCATATCCACACGATAAACCAAACCATCGGTACTGAAGTAATCAAGTAACTTGATTATTTTTTGACCTAACTTAGTAAAATAAGAGTCGGCATCGATCGATCGATTTCCATTTGACATTCCTTGTTCAGCGTAAACAAAGACTAAATCGACATCAGAAGAATAGTTAAGCTCTTTGGTGCCCAGCTTACCAAGAGCAAATACCTGTAAAGACACCAAATGACCAACCGAATCAAGGACAACACCGAATCGGTTCTTCATTTCTGCATTGGCAATTAAATAAGCTTGATTGATAAGCAAATCGGCCAAATCAGATACCATATGCATGGTCTGTATATGGTCGACCAACGACTGATTAAAATCAAGATAGGCAATAAATGCCAAACGAGACTTTCTGAATTGACGCAGCAACGAGAAACCACTTAAGTGCTGATGCTCTTTGCAAAACAAATCCCAATCCTGATTCAAGTCATATTGACCCAGGTCCGAACATTGTTGTAACAAATGTTGAAAATATGGCCATTGTGAATTAATGAATGGGAATTCTTCAAGCCACACTGGCGCTGTATTCATCTGGTTTTGCGGCAAGCCATTTCAGACACAGCCAACCATTTTTCAGCATTCCCAACAACTCCAGTATAAGAATTGCAGGCCTTTATTGGCCGTGTATCTTGCGGCTCTAATTCAATCAACGCACCAGCAACAAATACCCGTCTTGTTACCATGTGTTTATTGACAATACTCTTTAACGCCTTGTTGCGCAGTTTTCATCGCTTGCAAACGCTGCTCATCATTCATCCTGAAAGTTTCTCCAGTTTTTTCATCTACTTGAGTCACCCTCACTGTGGCATTCAATGCCGCCACATTTTTTCTCGCTTGTTCACATAACTTGCGTCGATTAGCCGCCTCAGTTTTAGCCAGCTGTGCTTTTGCTGCTGCATCTGCATCAGAGTCAGCCTCATCATCCTCTGACTTCTGACTGGATTGGGTATCTTGACTTGTGTCTTGGCTCACTTTGGGCCCTTGCTTCACTTTCACAAGCTCGGCTTGTTGGCCAGTCGGTTTTTGAGATGAATAATGTATTTGTCCATTTTCATCTACCCATTTATATATTTTTTCAGCCAACGCCAAACCACTGATACTTAACAAAATCATAGCAATAGATATTTTTTTCATCTCATTCTCCAACATGAAAACGTCTCAAAACAGTGCTCAATACTTAATATATACACCGCGTAAAACATTATTTTAAACTGCAACAGGCGATTTATCCTTAGTTAAATAATAACAGAAGATATGCCATCACATTACTTATAGAATCATCATAGAAATATTAGAACCAAATATCAAGCGGTCTGTAACTCAAATCAGGTACAATATTGCGATAAAAACTACTGAATACATCATGTCAAAATTAGATAATGCCAAACATAAAGGAATATACCTCCTTCCAAACTTATTCACAACAGGCGCGATGTTTGCCGGTTATTACTCCATTATCGCTGCCATTCAAGGCAATTTTGAAATGGCTTGCTTAAGTATATTTATTGCTGCTTTACTTGACGCCTTGGATGGTAGGGTAGCCAGATTGACCAATACCCAATCTGAATTTGGCGAACAATATGATTCTTTATCTGACCTGGTTTCATTTGGCGTAGCTCCCTCTTTGTTGGTTTTCAACTGGTCGCTGTATCACCTCAGCACTGTACATCCTGTACTGGGTAAAATTGGTTGGTTAGCTGCTTTTATTTATGCCGTATCTGGCGCCTTAAGACTGGCCAGATTCAACACTCAAATTGGTGTGATGGACAAAGCCTATTTTCAAGGCTTACCTTCGCCTGCAGCCGCAGCGATCATCAGCTCATTTGTTTGGATCTGTGTTGACTTAGAGCTGGTAGGCACCGATTTAACATACATTGCTTTGCCATTAACTGTTGTGGTTGGTTTATTGATGGTTTCACGGTTTAGGTATTATTCGTTCAAAACCATACCCTTCAAAGAAAACGTTTCATTTATATGGATTTTAATATTGGTTTTGATTTTCGTTTTGCTGACGATTAAAACCGCTTGGGTTTTATTCATTGTATTTACTGGCTATGGTATTTCCGGCATCATGATTACCATCTTTTCTATCAAGAAAAAACGAGCACATAAGAAAAGCAGTAAAATCACAGACACCCATGAAGGCGAATAATCAATTGTTCAGTGACGACCCCACACAACAATCTGCTGGTACGCTTGAACAATTAACATTGTTGGCTGATTTAAGCCAAGACTTCGTTAAATCGATGAACATCAACGACATCCTGCGTCGCGCTGTTACTCGAATCAAAACCTATATGGATGCAGAAGCTGCCAGTGTCTTTTTAGTAGACAATCAAAACCAAAACTTAATTTGCCGCGCCAGTGCGGGTCCAGTTGATGTGACATCGATGGCCATTAAAATAAACACCGGTATCATTGGACGAACATTCACCACGGGTACCAGTCAGATGATAAAGGATGCAGAAAAAGATGCTGACTTTATCTGTCATGTTGACACCCTAACTGGTTTCAGAACTCGATCTGTTTTATGCGCACCATTAATTAGCCAGGGCCAAACCATTGGGGTCATTCAAGTACTGAATAAATTGGATGAAAAGCTATTTCAACCACGAGACAATGACATCTTGAGGCTACTGGCTACACCGATTGCTCTGGCTGTACAAAATGCACGTTTCACCCTTAATTTCGTTGAACAAAAACGAATCAAAAAAGAACTGACATTGGCCAGAAAATTACAACGATCTTTATTACCAGGGCGACTCAGACCACCTTTCCCTGTGGTTGGCACCAATATCTCAGCCAATGAAGTCTCAGGCGACTTTTATGATTATTTTACACTGAATGATGGCACTGTTGGCTTCATCATTGGAGATGTCTCAGGCAAAGGCATTGATGCCTCCATGTTAATGGTCAGAGCCAGTAGTTTACTACGCTGGATAGGTAAGGATAAGTTGCCACCAGGACAATGGCTGGCGAAGGCCAATAAGGAATTGTGTGAAAAGGCATCACGAGGCTTATTTGTCTGCGCTGCCGTCGGATATTACAATCCAGTCACTGATGAAGTAGTTTGGTCAAATGCCGGTTTACCACCAGTGATTTATAAATGTCCAAAATGCACCATTCAAACCTGGACTGCGGACGCGCCGCCTTTGGGCATAAAAACCAGCGACTTATCATTTGACCAACAGTCCATAACGCTTAATTCAGGTGGACTCTACTTTCTAACGGATGGCTTAACTGATGCCAGAAATGAACACAACCAACGTCGAGAACTTGAAGGGATTATTGAGGACATTAAAAACACAGAGTCTGAATCACCCGAAGTCAGGATTGGCAAATTAATCACCTCAGCTCGAAGACATAAACTGAATGATGACGCCACTGTTTTACTGATAGAAAAAAGAGACCATCTACAAGAAAAAACCTTATTGGCTGAACAGTTTAAAGCCAGTGCATGTCAACTGAAACAAATCAGACATAAAATCATGGAAGTGTCTAAGCAAGTGGGGTTTGACGAAAAATGCTGTCAGCAAATCATCCTTAGCTTGGATGAAGCCATCACCAATATCATTCGCCATGCCTACAAAGGTGTCGATGATGGGGAAATTGAATTAGAAATCATGACCCAAAACAAAACACTGGTCTTTTATCTCCGTGACTTCGCCCCTGAAGTCTATGACAGCTCGATAAAGCCCAGAGATTTATCCAGCCCCCTACCTGGCCAAATGGGTATTAATTTCATTGACAGTGTGATGGACTCATGGGAATTTGCCACACCGAAAGACGGATATGGTAACTTATTAATTCTGAAAAAAGAGATTAAACAAGTCTAAATCCGTTACAATAATCACTTTTATTTTTTTGGATAAGCTATGAAAAAGTTATTCCCTTTCATCATAATCTCGTTGTTATGCGCTCCCGCAGTCGCAAAAGAAATTCCACTTGAAGCATTTGCCGCTAAATCCGACTTCATCAGCATGAAAATATCGCCTGATGGAAAGCACATGGCCTTTACGTATGAACAAGAATCATCTATAAATTTAGGTGTAATGAACATGAAAACCAAAAAGGGCCTGTACTCTTTTGAAATGGGTGATAACCGTGAAGTCGCATCATTCTTTTGGGGAAATAACAAGCGCCTGGTTATTCAAAGCGAACGCACAACTGGTTGGTTGGATGGTGCACAAAAATACCCCGAGTTATTCAGTGCTGACTTGGATGGAAAAAAACGAAAATTGCTTTGGGATTTTCAGCGATCTTCGATTCGTCCAGTCTCTATGTTAGATCATGACAGTAAACATGTCTTAGTCAGCAAGCACCATTACATGGATAATTACAGTGCAAAATTACAACGCCTGAACATTGAAACAGGTAAATTATCTTATGTGCCCGACTCACCTAAGATTGCTGGCGGATTAAAGTCACGTATTTTATATATCGCAGTAGACAGTGAAGACAACCCCAGATACGCCCTAGAGTACGATCCGGTTGTTGAAGAAGACTATGAAGATGACATCACCTATCTACATATCAAAAACAAAAAAGGCGATTGGCAAATTTTAGAATTAGATGTTAAACATGGTGAAAATCCAAACATCAATGGATTAGGCTTCAACAAAGACAATACTAAATTTTACTTCACTTCAGATCATGATTTAGACCACCAAGGAACCACCGGGCTATTTGAACTTAACTACAAAGACAACAGCATCACTAAATTATTCAGAAACCCTGATGCCGATTTAGGCAATGCTTTAATTGGTCGTGACAATCAAGTCATTGGGGTAAGCTATGAAGCGGGCTATCCCGGTTATTTTTATATTGACGACAAGGGCGCTGAAGCCGATGTTAAGTTACACAAACAATTAAGGGCTACATTCAAAGGTCAAGAAGTAGCCTTCAGCAGTTATACCAAAGACCGTAAACTGGCTACTTTGTTCATATACAGTGACAAGAACCCAGGCACTCATTACATTTATGATTTAGCTAAACAAAAAATTGAATTCCTTGCTAACAGTAAGACAGGGATAGATGCAAAACAAATGGCAGCCGTAGAGCCGTTTACTTTAAACGCTCGAGATGGCCTAAAAATGTATGGTTTAATGACCATTCCACAAGGAAAAGAACTGAAAAATCTGCCATTGGTTATTTACCCACATGGCGGCCCATACGGCGCCACAGATCGTTGGCGTTGGGATGCTCGAGCACAATTATTGGCCTCACGAGGCTATTTGGTTATACAACTTAACTACCGTGGTTCAGGTGGTTATGGCACTGATTTCAGAAAAGCAGGTTATGGTGAATGGGGAACCACCATGCAAGATGATTTAACTGATGTCACATTGTGGGCCGTCAACAAGGGTTATGCTGACAAAGAACGACTGTGCATCCATGGTGTCAGTTATGGTGGGTATGCCGCATTAAATGCTGTAGTTCGAGAGCCAGACTTGTATAAATGTTCAATCCCTGATGCTGGTTTATATGAAATTGAATTACAGTGGGACAAAGCCGATTCATTCAAAGGCAACAACAAAGCCAGGGACAATTACATGAAACAAAGTTTTGGCACTTTAGACAAAGCAGTTTTAGATGCGCGCTCACCTGCATTGCATGTCGATAAAATCAAAGCTGAATTGATGTTGGTTCATGGCACTGAAGACGTCCGTGTACCGATAGAAAATGCTTATTTTCTCGAAAAACAACTTAAAAAAGTAGGCAAGTCCTATGAAAAAATATATCGTAAGGACGGTCACGGTTTTCAAAAGGTTCCTTATCGCATTGAACTGTATGAACAACTAATTGCCTTCTTAGATAAAAACATCGGCAAATAATAAAATCAAATCAGCTTAAAAAGCCTTGGCCTCACAGCCAAGGCTTTTTTTATGGACAAAATACTCCAAACCATTCTCCATGCCATTGAATCCTATCGGATTAGTTTACAAGCAGTTTATATCACCCAAAACATCAGCGCGAAGCCTGACAAATATAGACCTTTGCATGGTCACATGAGATAATACTGAGCTTTATTTTTATATTGTGTCAAACCATGGACAAGAGCAACAAATCAAACAGAAAAATATTGATCACATCAGCATTACCTTATGCCAGCGGCTCATTGCATTTAGGTCATTTTGTTGAACACAGCCAATCAGATATTTGGGCTCGTTTGATGCGATCTATGGGTCATGAAGTTAAATTTTTATGCGCCGATGATGCGCACGGCACACCCATCATGTTAAATGCTGAAAAACAAGGTATGACACCAGAAGCATTGGTTGATGCCATCAAAGAAGAGCATTGGCGTGATCTACAAGCTTTTGGCATTTCTTACGACCACTATCATTCGACACACTCACCAGAAAATAAAGAGTTGGTTCAAGAAATATACCTCAAATTAAAAGCCGCTGGGCACATTGATTCAAAAATTGTTGAACAATATTTCGACCCTGAAAAACAAATGTTCTTACCTGATCGCTTCGTTAAAGGTACATGCCCCAAATGTGGCACAGAAGACCAATACAGCGATGGCTGCGAATCTTGTGGCTCTACATACGACTCAACCGAAATCAAAAATCCAGTGTCCGTAGTAAGCGGTGCCACCCCGATCATGAAAGAGTCCAAACATTTATTTGTTAACTTGAAAAATTTTGAACCTATGCTAAAAAAATGGGTTTCATCTGGTAGCTTGCAAGAAGAAGTCACCAACAAGCTGGCTGAATGGTTTGAAGCTGGCCTTCAATCATGGGACATTTCACGAGATGCGCCTTACTTTGGCTTTGAAATTCCTGGCGAAGAAGGTAAGTATTTTTATGTTTGGATGGATGCACCTGTAGGCTACTTGGCTTGCTTGAAATACGTATGCAATCAAAACGGTGAAGATTTTGCACCTTGGATAGACCCCAGCACTGAACACGAAATGTATCATTTCATTGGTAAAGACATCCTGTATTTCCATTCACTGTTCTGGCCCGCCATGCTACAAGGCGCTCACATGAAACTGCCCAATGCCGTCTATGTTCATGGCTTTTTAACAGTTAATGGTACCAAAATGAGTAAATCAAGAGGCACTTTTATCAAAGCCTCAACTTACCTGGATCACCTCAACCCTGATTATCTGCGTTATTATTTCGCTGCTAAACTATCGGATGGTCTGGTTGATATTGATTTGAATATGGATGATTTCAGACAACGGGTTAATTCCGACTTAGTAGGCAAAGTGGTTAACATAGCCTCCCGATGTGCCGGCTTTATAAAGAAAAAATTTGATTCAAAATTATCAGATAAATTACACCAACAATCGCTTTATGATGAGTTTTTAAGCCACTCAGATGAAATAGCCAGTCTTTTCGAACAACGCAAATACAATGCAGCAATTCGACAAATCATGGCACTGGCTGACAAAGCCAACCAATACATTGCAGATATGGCACCATGGGTGGCAGTGAAAGATGAAAACAAACTCGATGAAGTCCATCAAGTGTGTTCAACTGGAATCAATTTATTCCGTGTTTTAATGACCTGGTTGGCACCCGTCATTCCATTCACTGCCAGAAAAACAGAAGACTTTTTGAATGTAGATTTGAATGATTGGTTTGCAATTGAGAAGCCATTGTTGTCTCATGCCATCAATAAATTCAAACCACTAATTAATCGAATTGAGCCTGAGACCTTGGAACAAATCATTGAACAAAGTAAACAAGATTTAGAAGCGGCGACACATACAACCAAGCCAATTGAATCCAATGGTCAATTAGCTGCAGACCCAATCAGTGCTGAAATTGATTTTAATACGTTTGCCCAAACTGATTTACGAGTGGTCAAAATCATCGATGCACAACATGTTGAAAAGGCGGACAAATTACTGCAACTGACTCTGGATTTGGGTGGCGAAACCCGCAATGTCTTTGCTGGGATAAAATCTGCATATCAACCTGAGGATTTAATTGGAAAGCATACGGTAATGGTGGCTAACTTGGCCCCGAGAAAAATGCGCTTTGGGGTCTCAGAAGGCATGGTGCTCGCTGCTGGACCTGGCGGCGATGAACTTTTTATCTTAGAACCGAATGAAGGAGCTCAAGCTGGCATGCGAGTCAAGTAAGTATCAATGACTGAAATTTTCATCATATTTATCAGCGCTGCATTTGTGAACAACTTTGTGTTGGTTCGCTTTTTGGGCCTGTGTCCATTTATGGGAGTTTCAACACAGTACAAATCAGCTTTGGGCATGAGTTTTGCCACTGCTTTTGTCTTAACCATGTCATCTATCGCCAGTTATTTGGTTAATGAATATTTATTGGTTCCATTGGGACTTGAGTATTTAAAGACATTAAGTTTTATCTTGGTAATTGCAGTCACGGTTCAAATCACTGAAATGATTCTGCATAAATCATCTCCATTGCTCTACCAAGTATTGGGCTTATTTTTGCCATTAATCACCACCAATTGTGCGGTTTTGGGTGTGGCCTTGTTGAATGTACAACAACAAAACAGTTTAATCGAGTCAGCCTTCTTTGGCTTTGGTGCAGCAGTTGGATTTGGTTTGGTTCTGGTTCTTTTTTCAGCCATTAGAGAACGCCTTGAAATGGCCAATGTGCCGGCTTCATTCAGAGGCCTTCCCATCGCTTTAATGACCGCCGGAATCATGTCTTTGGCTTTTATGGGCTTTTCAGGAATGACCCAATGATGGCTTGTTACAATCATGCTTAACTGTATAGAACAATGGGGCTTACCCCTGGCGGGTATGGTCGCCTTGGCAACAGTCTTTGGTTTTTTAATTGTCTGGGTTTCAAAAAAATTCAAAGTTGAAGGCAATCCCATCGTAGAACAAGTGAATGCAATATTGCCACAAACCCAATGTGGACAATGTAATTTCCCTGGATGCAAACCCTATGCGGAAGCCATTGTCAGCGGTGAAGCACCGATTAACCAATGCCCACCCGGCGGGCAAGAAGGCATCAAAAAACTGGCCGAATTATTGGATGTTGAAATCCTTGAGTTAAATCCAGAAAATGGTGTTGAAGAAATTGATCAAGTGGTTGAAATTGTCGAGCCTGACTGTATCGGATGCACCAAATGTATTCAAGTATGTCCTGTCGATGCCATTGTTGGTGCGGCGAAACAGATGCACACCGTCATTCTTGATGAATGTACCGGTTGTGACTTATGTATTCCGGCCTGTCCAGTCGATTGTATCATTAAGATTCCAGCCCCCATTGCCAACCAAATCCATCGCAAGCAAAAACCAGCCTTATTAAAAACCATTCAAGAGGCCCAATCATGGTAAATGAGACACTGTCACACTTTCATGGTGGTTTGGTTTTACGACACCACAAAAAAGCATCTTGTGAACAGCCAAGCAAACCAGCCGGTTTACCTGATTACTTGGTGATTGCACTGAAAACCAATCGTGGAATATGCCCTGTACCAACAATATCAGTGGGCGAGTCAGTATTGAAAGGACAAGTCATTGCGAAGCCTGAGCATCCTATGGGATGTTATTCACATGCGCCAACCTCTGGTATTGTGACAGCCTTAGACCACAATCCTACAGCCAGTCAGGATGCAATATCTGCTTTATGTGTGACCATACAACCTGATGGTAAAGACCAATGGGTCGAACCAGCAGATCAAAAGAAACCCAATACACGTGAACAGATTGTGGAACAAATTAAACAAGCCGGTATCATCGGTTTAGGTGGTGCTGGCTTCCCCACTCATGCTAAATACCTTCAAGTTCCTGACAATAACACAGCGCTGTCTAGAGAGACCACGCTGATCATCAATGGTGCAGAATGCGAGCCTTACATATCATGTGATGAGCGGTTGATGTTAGACCACCCACATGAAATCATTAAAGGCACTGAATGGTTACTTAAAGCCGCTGATGCCAACAAAGCAATTATTGCCATTGAAGACAACATTGGTGGCGTTAAAAAACGGCTGTCTGCTGAAATAAAAAAACAAAAAATCCCTAATATATCCGTAGTAAAAGTACCCACAATATATCCCACTGGCGGAGAAAAACAATTAATCAAAGTATTAACAGGTCAAGAGGTAACCAGCGGACAAACACCCTATTCTCTGGGTATCATAATGCAAAATGTAGCCACCGCAAAAGCGGTTTATGATGCCATAGAATTACAACAACCTCTCATCAATCGGGTAGTCACTGTTACTGGCGAAAGTATCGCCGAGCCACAAAATTATTTGGCATTAATCGGCACTCCTTTTAGCCACTTATTGAAGCTCGCACAATGTAAAGATGATGTCGATAAATTAATCATAGGAGGGCCTATGATGGGCTATGCCATGCCCAGTGCAGATATTGGCATCGACAAAACCACCAATTGTTTGTTGGCCTTGCCTGAAGTTTGCACCAAACCCGAAATTGAGTCCATGCCTTGTATTCGTTGTGGTGATTGCGTCAAAGTTTGTCCTCAAGAATTGTTACCACAACAGTTATTATGGTATATCGATGGCAATGAGCAAACCAATGATTTAGAAAAAGCCCGAGAACATCATGTATTTGATTGCATAGAATGTGGGGCTTGCTCGTGGGTTTGTCCCAGCCACATTAACTTAGTCGACTTTTATCGCTTTGCTAAATCAGAGTTAACCTATTTAGATATCAAAAAGGCTAAATCTGAATTAGCCAAACAAAGACATGATGACAGACTGGCAAGACTCGATTTTATCAAAGCAGAAAGACAGGCCAAAAGACGCAGTAAAACTTCAAAATTAGCAGACAAATCATCAGCTAAAGCTGAAATATCTGCGGTACTGGCTCGCATCAAAAAACAATCTGAGGAAAAGGCCGATGAATAAACCTTACAACACCAGTAGTGCACCTCATATACCCGCCAGGATTAATGTGCAAGCGGTGATGCTCTGGGTTTGTTTGGCACTGGTTCCTGCCACTTGTGCTCATCTGTATTATTTTGGCCCTGGCATTTTAATTCAAATGTTGTTAGCCACATCAAGTGCCTATTTATTTGAATGGTGGTGTTTAACATGGCGAAAACAACCAATTAAGCCATTCATCACTGACCTCAGCGCATTAGTAACTGCTTGGCTGTTTGTGCTTTGTATATCACCTATTGCCCCTTGGTATGTCGCAGTGGTTGGGATGTTTTTTGCTATAGTGGTGGCGAAACACCTTTACGGGGGCTTAGGAAATAATATCTTTAATCCGGCTATGGTCGCTTTTGCCGTCATCTTGATTGCATTTCCTCAGTCTATGTCATTGTGGCTTCCTCCCAGTGGATTGATGGATGCAGTTTCATCAATCAATCAACACAGCCTAAATCTAACAGAACTGTTCTTTTTGATTTTCAACGGCTCAGCCTCAACACCTATCGATGCGGTGACTGCAGCCACACCATTGGCAGCAATTCAAACAGGCTTACAACAGAATTACAGCTTAAGTGAAGTGATAGAAAACCCCATTTTTGGTAACTACGGTGGATTAGGTTGGGAATGGATTGCCAATTGGTTGTTTATTGGTGGCGTTGTGCTTATGTACAAGAAAATCATTACTTGGCACATTCCCGCAGCTGTGTTAATGACCACCATAGCGGCCTCTACACCTTTCTACCTATTTAACAACGATGTTTTCATGTCACCACAACAGCATGTGTTTTCTGGAGGTATCATGTTGGCCGCTTTCTTTATTGCCACTGACCCAAGCTCAGGTTGCTCGTCATTTAAAGGCAAAATCATTTTTGGTGCAGGGGTGGCCATTCTGACTGTGTTGATTCGAAATTTCGGTTCATTCCCAGATGGTGTTGCATTTGCAGTTTTATTGATGAATATGTCAGCACCATTGATTGATCGATTGACCATCCCTAACCCCTATGGAAAAAAACCCAAAATTGATTGATATGCGTAATATATTAAACAAAAAATGGATGTTACCGGTCATTTTGGCCTTGATGACTTTTTTGACCAGTGCATTGTTGATGACCAGTCATGAATTAACTGCTGAAAAAATAGCTGCCATTAAGTTAGCTAATAAACTGGCCTCTTTAAAGAAACTGATACCTGCTCAGCTTCATGACAATGATTTAATCAATGATGTCATTGAAATAGATGAACCTGTATTACTTGGACATCGACAGACAGAATCGCTTTATATCGGCACCAAACAGGGCATAATTACAGTTATGGCTATTCCTGTAACGGCTCAAAATGGTTATTCTGGTGATATTGATTTACTGGTAGGGGTATTGGCCGATGGTCAAATCACTGCGGTAGAAATTATTAACCACAAAGAAACGCCTGGATTAGGCGATTTAATTGAGTCGAATAAAAGTGATTGGCTCATGCAATTTACTAAAACATCACTAATCAACCCAACAGAAAGCCAATGGAAAGTAAAAAAAGACCGAGGATATTTCGATCAGATCACCGCGGCCACTATCACACCTAGGGCTGTGGTTGGCGCCATAAAAAAAGCTTTGGTTTATCACCGAACATTCATGCTAAGTCATTCACCGGAGACTAATGAATGAATGAATTCATCAAGACAAGACTGATTGACAACAATGCGGCACTGGTTCAAATGTTAGGTTTGTGCCCTTTATTAGCAGTCTCAAATACAGCTATTAATGCACTAGGAATGGGGATAGCAACAATCAGTGTTGTGGTTATTACCAACTTTTTAGTTTCCTTGATACGCCCCATCACCAAAAAAGAAATTCGTATTCCTTTGTTTGTTCTACTGATTGCCAGTGTGGTAACCACCCTAGAAATGATGATGAATGCCTATTTTCATCAACTTTATTTAGTTTTGGGTATATTTATACCTTTGATTGTCACTAATTGTCTAATTATGGCGCGGGCGGAGGCTTACGCTTCTAAAAATGCTTGGTGGCTTTCTATAAAAGATGGTTTTTTTGTAGGGCTGGGTTTTGCACTGGTGATGTTCATCATTGGTATTATGCGTGAAGTCATTGGTCAAGGCACCCTCTTTAGCCAAGCTCACTTATTATTCGGCGACTGGGGAAGTCACATTGAAATGACGTTGATACCAAATTACGACGGATTTTTAATCGCGATCCTTCCACCAGGTGCATTTTTTGCCCTAGCCATATTAGTGGCCCTTAAGAATAAACGTGACAACAAAAAAAACCAGGCTTCATAACGACGTGTCGAATGAAGTACCCATATATTTTTTGTATATTTTACTCTGTGACAATTCGGTTCTCTATACAGGCATTGCACTGGACCCAAAAGCACGATTAAAACAGCATCAAACAGGGCGACCTTACGGCGCAAAGTTCACCCGCAAATTCTCACAGCTAGAATTGGTTTATCAAGTACAGGTTGGTAGCAGATCCAATGCTCAAAAAATTGAATACCATATAAAAAAATGCCCAAGAAAGGACAAACTCAGACTTATCAAGGCTCAGCCTAATTTAGAACAACTATCAAATTTATTGTCTCTGAATATACCAAACTGAATCTGAGCTGATACCTTCACACCAACCCTTGTCTACCATGAAAATAAATTTCAGCAGAGTCTCATTTTTTAGATCAATCAATATACTCAAATATTTTCACCACACGGTCAACCCCACGCAGGTGCCTGACTCTTTCAACCACTGCATCCGCTTCATTGCGGTTTACCATACCCATTAAATAGACTTCTTTATTTGCTGTGGTGATTTTCACTCGGCTTGGATCAAAACCTTCTAGATCGATTTTTAACAATGAGGCTTTTGCCTTAGAACTGATGTAGCCATCTTTGGATCGCCTTCCAACATTTGAAATTTCATTAACCAACTTTAATTCGTTAACTACTTTAATCACGCCATCTTTGATGGCTGCGGCATCTTCTGCTTTGACGCGATCGTTATCAGTCATAACCTCACCAGCCAGCAGCACCACTCCATTATAGGAATCAACTTTAATTCTGCTGTCATCATCCAAAGATTTACGCAGTTCATTTTTCACGCTGGTGGTAATTATTTTGTCATCCAAAACCTGACCCGCTGAACGACGATCATGCGCAACATTAACCCCAGTCACAATTGCACTACCAATCAAAACAGTCGCACAACCTGAAATCAGACTACAAGCCACAATCAATATTAATATTTTTCTCATTGTAAATATTCCTAAAAAATTTGTTATTTTGAGACCATTAAGACAGCAATAAATTCAATAAAAAGCATGCTGAAACCATTCGATTTGTGCGGATTCCAACTCACCTGACATTGCAATTACATCGAAGCGGCAGGCTTTGCGCGAAAGGCCCTCATGTTTTTGCAAATAATATTTGGCGGCTTTTATTATCTTTCTTTGTTTTTGTATTGTCACAGATTCCACAGAACTGGCCCAAGCATCATTCTGTTTATACCTCACTTCGATAAACACCAATTGATCTTTATCAAGCATTATTAAATCAATTTCTCCGGCTTTGGTCTGGTAATTACGCGCCAATAGTTTCAAGCCCTTTTTTATCAAATATTTTTCAGCTTTAAACTCAGCCACTTGGCCCCTATTAGCTGCATTAACCTTTAGTGACTTAAGGATCTGATTGAACCATTGAGATACTGCGCCCACAACAACTCCCTTCTAAAGTTTCCATCAGCATCTAGGCTGACCTTTCCAGTTAAGCCGTCAACCATACCAGTATTAACCCGACTCATCCAAGCCAATCTCGATATCAATTGATATGCATCAAAACCAAAAGCAAACAGCCTTCTGTCTTGTTTTATCCTTTTCAAATCGAATGGCAAGCTTTCAAACAGCGCTGAACTTTGCAATTCAAGCGGACTGATGGCAAATTTAACACCTTCCAGGTCCTTGTTGTGCTGTTCATTGTTTAAGCCATCAAAAACATGAGAAGAGCTGTATACAGGAATATCAGCCGCGCGATGGAATTTCAATTGAGGGATCATTAACCTGGCAAATGAAGGCTTCGCAGCCAGGAAGATGGCATCCACATCCGTCCTCACCACTTCCTCTGAATTCAGGTTTAATTTTAAAAATTGTTGTAAATTTTTTGCCCTTAATTGACTTTCAACTAAACCCAAAGTTTGCCTTAACTGAGCTGAATAATCGTTCTGTTCAGTCTGGAAATAACTGTTGTTTTGAATTTGACCACCTAAATCAACAAATCGTTGGGCAAAAGATTTTGTCATCCGTTCGCCCCATGAATCATTGGGAGCCATAATCAGGACCCTGGCCACACCATCTCTGATCATTTTTTCAGCCACGGTTTCAGCTTCACCTTCTGGTGACAAAGTAAACTGATAATAACTGGCTTCAGATTGGTTTAATAAAACCACAGGAATTGTAGGTTCAGGCATTAATTCAAGCTTTGATATGGAGTCTTTATCTAATGGACCAATAATCATTTCTGCTTGATATTCTTGGGCTGAGTAAAATGCAGTTGCCACATTTTCTCCTGCGCTTCCTGTATCAAAAAACATCAACTCATTGCTGTTATTTTGATCAGACAAAGCGGCAGCAAGCAAGCCTTTTTGAACGGCTTTCGCGACTGGTGCAAAGCGCCCTGAAAAAGGTAACAACACGGCCACTTTTTGTTTATTAGTGGTTTTATTTAAATCTAAGAAATACAAAGATGCTGGATGATTGGGCCAATGTTGTAACCAACCAGATCCAGAGACCCCATCAGCACCAAACTTAACATAAGCCGCTTCAATCCAACCTTGAGTAAAGGCGTCAGTGGTATCACCAATGGCTAAAATTAACTGTGTTTCATCGACTAAAATTAAATTTTGTACTATCTGATCATAATTGTGCTGTTTTTCAACCGGGTCATCAATCCATTGATTCAATTGTATGAAGGCCTTTGCCGCAGACAAATAATTTTTATTTTGTGCATGGCATTGACTACTCAATCTCCAAAACCTTTGTAACCAATCATCGTTCAAATCTTCAATCACAATTTGGGAAGATTTCTTGATGGCATCAACACAGGCATTTTGTTGTTGCTGTAATTCAGCTTCAATCACTTTTGTTTCAGCTGTACTGATCACCGACTGATTTAGATATTGCCAGACCCTTAATGTTTCACCCAACTGTAACCAAGAATCCAATAAAGCCACATATACGTCTACATCATCGGGGCTTTGTTGATGGACTTGTGTGAGGTAATCAACAGCTAAAAAGTAATCCTTTTGTTGATACAATGACAAGCCAGTATTTTTAGCTCGGCTATCAGCTGGTTTTACATTCGGTCCACTTCCCGTACTGCAGGCCCCTAAAATCAGTACACAAAGTATATACAGCCATTTATTTCTATTAATATTAACCATGGTTAGGATTTTACCCCAGAATTCATTAAAATGCGCAGTTATGAATCACTCTTCTGATACAAACACAGGAACACTGTATGTCGTTGCCACTCCCATTGGCAATCTTAAAGACGTCACCTTTCGTGCAATAGAAACCCTCAATGCTTGTCATTGGGTGGCCTGCGAAGACACACGGCACAGTCAACGCTTATTTCAAGAATATGGGATAAAAACCAAAACCTTGGCTTTACATCAACACAACGAAAACCATTCCTCACAGAAAATAATTTCTTTGTTACAGAATGGAGATGATGTGGCTTTGGTTTCAGATGCAGGAACTCCTTTAATCAGCGACCCTGGATACCCCTTGGTACAGTTGGCACATGAAAATGGCATCAACGTCTCACCCATACCGGGTCCTTCAGCTTTAATTACCCTGCTTTCCGTTGCAGCGATCAACACACAACCCTTTGTGTTTCACGGTTTTTTACCACCTAAAAAACAACAGCGTTTGCATTTTTATCAATCGTTGTTGCCACTTAATGCATCACACGTATTCTATGAGTCGTCTCACAGAATTGCAGCCTCCATCCAACAACTCTCAGAAGTATTGGGCGATCAAACCACATTAGTGATGGGCAGAGAATTAACCAAGCGCTTTGAACATATTTTTCGTGGAACAGCGGCTCAACTGAATGCATTAATTGAAACAGATGCGAACCAACAAAAAGGCGAATTTGTGATTGCAATACAAGGGGAAAAACAAACCAACTCAGATCAACTGACAACACCTCAGCAAAAACTGGCCGTTGAGCTGAATCAGCACTTACCACCCAAATTGGCTGCGAAAATTGTAGCTGAACAATTCGATATCAATAAGAAACAGGTTTATGAGTTTATTTTAAACGAGTCATCCAAGTAATTAAACGCGCTTCCCAACGAGGACGGTGTTTCTCAAAGTAGCGTATTAAGCCTTGTTTTTTCCAGACATTGATTTGCTTTGGGCTCTGATCGGAATGACCGTGTAGGTGTTTAACTTCAATATTGGATTGATAAATCAGTTTTTTACCCCTTTGTTTTAATTTTGTAAACAAATCCAAATCTTCAAAATGCAGTGGATAATCTTGATCAAAACCACCAACGCGATCAAAATCAGTTCTTTTTACCATCACACAGGCCCCATTGACAGCTTCAACTTCGACCACTTGTTTAAACTGCCCATTGTCATTGATGTTGATTCCTTTAAACAATGACCAATGAGACAATCTACTCAGGTGGAACAATACACGCCAAAAGGTAGGCAATCGCCTACGAGAGGCGGCTTGTAAACTGCCGTCATCATTTAAGACACGACATCCAATCAAAGCTGCATTCACGTCTTGATTCAGTGCTTGAGAGAGCAGCATCAACTGTTCTCCATCAATAAAACAGTCTGGATTAATCAATGCGATGTGTGGCGAAGTACCCGCTTGTGCCCCTTGGTTACAAGCAGTGGCAAAGCCTTTGTTATCTTTATTTTTAATTAAATTAACTTGATCAAATGTTTGCGTAACGGCCTTCAAAGAGTCATCCGTAGAGCAATTATCAACCACAAATAAATGGATACCTTTACATACGCCGATTGACTCAATACATTTTGCTAATGCATGGCCTGAATTAAAATTAACAATGACTACATCTATTTCAGGAAATGAATTCATTGACCCAAACAAAAGCTCCACAATTTGGGCCAAACCCTCATGGCATCACTGACCTCTTTTAAGTCATACCTGGCTTTAGCTACACATGATTCAACATCCATTGCTTCATCCCAATCGGTAAGTACAGGCGGCTGATTTGATTTAATGGCTTTGCCATTGGCTTGTATGATTTCTCTGACATCCGCCTGCCAATAGATCGGTGCATCAGGAACTTCATCTAAAATATTTTGTAACGAATATATTAAATCTGAACGAGTTTTCGTCATATACTCTCTCAGCCTCTGTTCTATCGCTTGATCTGAACTGGTTCTTAAATCATCAATTGCTGCTCTGATACTGTCATACCTGACGGCTGCATCATTGGTGAAAATTCCAGGAATGATTGATAGCACGTAATCCGCAACAAAATTGTTAAAATTAGGCCTTCTTGCAACATGATTAAAACTACTTCTGTCTCGCTTACTGGTTTGAATATGTCCCATCATATAGGGGAAATGCAAGGAAACTTGGTTAGGGTAACAACCCAACATCATACAATTAAAGAAATGATCTTCATTTTTATTCACTGGCATGACGAACGGTGTAAATGTACTGTTATCAATAGTTGATGGCGCAAAATTAGAACAGGACAATGCTTGGTAATTAGGTGAATAGTGCAGCAAATGAGAAGCTTCAATGTTATCTAAATAAGTTTCTCGGTCCTGCCAAAAAGATTCTCTTTCTTCGCCTTCAAGTAAATACAACCAATAATTACTTTCCGCTCGAGGACTGCCCCAAGTACCGTTACCAGTCGACTTAATTACAGACTGACTGTCAAAACGATTAAAGTCCATTAGTCTCCAGCCATATAGCGAAGAGTGTGACATGTCTTCATTTTGATTCATCCATTGACCAAAATAACTACCACAAGCATCTGTCATAGATTTCAAAACATCTTCATCTACTTGTTCGCTTAATTGTTTAATTGATCTGATATTTAGGCCAAACCCAACATTCAAATCTACATGCTCAGCGAGGTTCAAATCAAAAGAGGCTTGCTGAGTTGATTTGCGCGGTTGCATCAAATAATCATCATCGAAGAAAGTAAACTTTTTACCTGCCAAAGCCAATAAGGCCAAGTTCCATACCCGCCCACCTGTAAAACCATTACTTTCACCCAATAACCATTGAATTTTTTCTTCATCACCAGGAAATTCTTGCTTCAACATTGAGATGAATTGCTTTTGCCATGACTGCCCATGGTACATCACATTCATTTTGGCTAATTGGCATACTTTTTGATTCGCTTCTTGTGATTTAACATCAGAAGAATCATCAAACACAAAAACCACATTATTGGCACCATGGTTTTGTTCATACTGAGTCAAAGACTCTAATAACCGTTGTAGATTATCTGGACGCTGACAGGTTCTAACCACCATTCCAGCATAAGGAATGTCTCGAGGCTGTATGTCCTTTGATTTAACTTGATCTAGCCATTGTTGTTCACTGATAATCAATTGTTTGCTTTTAAGGAACCCTAGTACCTTTTCTATCGCCTTGGCTTGCCCATTTAATTCAGGTATATTTTGTTCAATGACATTAACATGTTCATGCATCGGCTTAAATTGTTGTGTAAGCCCCATCGCTTGCAAAACCTGTAATGTCATTACATGATTCACACCTTCCTGATGGTCCATAAAAACCAATTCTTCTTTTGACAACTGTTGTACTGTACCAGCCACTGATGCATAGAGTGTCTGATCAAGTTTAGGAGCAGTTACTATTTTTTGTTCACCAAAATTAAATTCAAATTCCATAATTATTCCTTACCAAACCATTTTATGCATCGCCCAATAATCGGATGTTTCATCCACTGGGATTGTTGTTTTTGTAATTTTTCACAGTCTTTTTCAGCTTGAATATGTGCTCTAATTACCGCATTATAATGACCATAAACACTCTCGGATTTTTCACTGAAACTATAAAAATCTTTTGAATTATAAGATGATAAATCGCCATTACTTGCAACCAAGATAAAATAAACTGGACTAAATAAAGGCTGATTCGTAACCGTATATTTTTCGTCCATACAATCATATTGCAACGTATTTAATTCGCCATTTAAATTCCAAATAGTTGAAGAAAACAATAGCTTTTGACCAAACCACTGTATATTGTTGAACTCGGGTTGGATTAAATCTGCAAATTCATCTTGATACAATTCTTTAATGTGGTATTCATTGTTAAAGCCCGTTTTATCAGAATACTCTTTTTTATCTGGCGTTGAAATAATCAATACGCCATTGGGTTTTAATACCCGCTTGAATTCTTGAATAAGTTCCTGATGCTCTGATAAATGTTCTAATGTTTCGAACGAAACCACCAAATCAAAACTGTCGTCCTTAAAATCCATACTGAGCACGTTGGATTGAATGTACGTTAAATTTGATTTTGAATAAGTTTTCTGTGCATGCTTAATTGCTGTTGTTGAGATATCTACGCCAACAACCGTTTTCGCCTTAGTTGCTAACAAGTGACTGCCATACCCTTCACCGCACGCAGCATCTAACACATCAAGGCCCTCTGCCCAATTTAAAGCCATGGTGTATCGATGGTAATGCTCGTACCAAATCTCCCTTTCACAACTTGGAATAAAACGCTCACCAGTAAATGATAATTCACTTTCAGACATTAATAACTCAATGATTCAAAAATCAGTTATTTTACCAATGATTGATTCTCTTAATTCACTTAATGGGTCTTTTTCTATGAATTTTTGAATGAGCTGCAGATAACCAGGATGTTTTTTTAACAACCGCTCCATGGTATCCTGATTTGGTTTTAATGATTTTTCCTTGAATGATTGGTTTCCGATATGTGCCACATAGCAATTATCAACCAATACATTACGTAGCCCCTGCTGGGAAACTCGCAAAGAATAATCATTTTCTTCTCCGTAACCCATGCCAAATGTTTGCTCATCAAAATAACCTACTCGCTGTTTAGCTTGTTCAGTAACCAACATACAAAAACCAACGGCTGTAGGAAGTTCTGGATAAGATGGCTTATGATTATGTAAGTTAGATGCCAGTACATCAATGTCATGGGGCAATTGATTTGGCCGCAAAGTAACAGGGATTGAACATATTTCTGCATTATTTGACCAAGGAGTAGCCGTTCCTAATGAGGCTATATTTTTTATGGCTGATTTAAAACATTCCAGCCATTGAGTTGTTACAACCGTATCTGAGTTAAGCAGAATACTGGCACCGGTTGTTTGTTTCAAGCCAATATTTGCAGTTTTAACAAAACCCATATTTTGTTGATTTTGTATCACTTTCCAATGGCCTGGAATCGTTTTAAATAACTCGTTAATTCTCAGGTCAGTCGAACCATCATTGATCAACAACACATCATCTGTTAAATTGTGTTTAATTAAAGACTGAAGACACCTGTTAGTAACTTCAAAGGCATTAAATATTGGAACTACAATTTGTATCATTATTGATTCCAATCTAACTCTATACGACACACTCCATTTTCATCTGATTCGCCCACCACCAGTATTTCAGACTCCCAAGTATCAACCAATTGAAGTTGATCAGGCGTCATGGTGTGCGTTTTTATTCTATATTTACCAGGTAATAACGGCAAATTGGGAATATCAACCAAGAATTGGTAAGTGTTTTTTCCAATGTGTTTAGGTATTGATTGAGTAAAATCTGAATAAGTTCCATAGATTGGACGATTATCATAACCAACAATTCCAAAGCACAAGCCTGGTGGTTTTCCATCCGGAGAATTAATCACTACTTTTGTCCTGAGTGTTTCATTCATACCAATGGTTTTAATTGGTAGGTTGTTGGCATCTAAAATACTAACATCCTTTATGCCTAATATCGAGTCATCTGCAACGTGGTTTTGAAACTCTTCGAGATTGGTATTGATACTGCTTTTGTACGCATTGGCAACTTCCCATGCTGTACCAGCCATCTTAACCTCACCATGTTCTAACCAAATTGCCTGTTTACATATTTGAGTGACGTGGTATGTACTGTGTGACACCAAAAGAATTGTTCCACCACCAGTAACGTAATTTTTTACCCACTCTAAGCATTTTAATTGGAAACTTTCATCACCCACAGCCAAGATTTCATCGGTAATTAATAAGTCGGGTTTAGTTTGGGTAATTACGGCAAATCCGAGTCTGACGACCATACCTGATGAATAAGTACTTACAGGTTGGTCGATGTATTCGCCAATATCAGCAAAATCGATCATCTTCTGGATCTTCTGATTAAAATTTTGCTTGATTCCAGCTAAAGTTGCTGACATTCTTAAATTTTCAAGTCCCGTATACTCAGGATCAAAACCAGAACCGAGTTCAAGTAAAGCTCCAATTGTACAATTGACCTTTAAACTGCCAGATGTGGCTTTGGTCACGCCAGATATGATTTTTAAAAGGGTACTCTTACCCGCACCATTTTCACCAATAATAGCTAAAGATTGTCCATGATCTATTTTTAAATCAATATTCTTTAATACATCAACTGAAGCCACGTTCTTATGATTCAATAGAATCTTAAACATGTTCTTCAAATGATTTTTATTGGTGGATGATACCGGATATGATTTTGATATATCTCTTAAATTTACTAATTCAGTCATACATAATCATCAAATTCAGGGGCCAATTTTTTATAAAACCAATTGGTAAAACAGAAAATAACAATGACCACCAAACTGTATTTTAATAACGACACTATACTGAAGTTTTCAAAATAGAAAAATATATTATGAAATGAATTGATGATCGTAAACAATGGGTTAAACGACATAATACCTTGGTATTTTTCGGGGATAATAGTTATAGAATATATGATCGGTACAGTAAAGAATATCAAAGGTAATAGCGCATTAATAATCTGTAAAATGTCTTTATAAAAGACATGAATAGCTGACACCAATAAACCGATGGTATAAGAAACAAAATAAAGTATAAAGAATGGTATAAAAAACAGAAAATAATGAAATGAGAAGCTTAATTCAGAAAACATCATCAAAACAGCAACAACAATCACAAAACCTATAAATTGAAATATATAAATGGATGTTATGTTTGCTAACAAAACCACCCTCAAATCAATTTTCACTTTACCTATCAAATCTTTTCTTTCTGATACAGAAGTAACTGAACGCGCCAATGCTTCTGAAAATGCCATCCAAGGCCATAAACCAATAGCCAAATAAGCAATAAAACTTATGTGTTGGTCATCGCTAATACGAGGATTAAAGATTTGGGTAAAGACAAAATAATAAACAGCTAAGGTCAACATAGGTTGTATAACTAACCAAAAAATTGTTGACCATGTGCTGTTATATTTTTGTTTTACTTCACGTTTGAGAAAGTATTGAAACAAGAGTAAATTGACCTTAAATGATAATGAATTATTTAATTAATAGATGCTTTATCATCTTCGAACATATACCGACTTTGAATCGAAGAAAACTCTTCTATATTTATATCAATTTTCTTTTCTGTAATTCTCGCCATCACCTCGGCAAATTCATTGTCTGCCATATTCTGTTTGATTGACTTTATTAAATCAGGTTTTATACTTTCAAATGACATTAATTCAGATTTAACAATGTCATTTATATAGTACAAATAAAAATTTTTACTGTCTTCAAATATATGGTTTTTAAATCCTTTTTCTGTAGATTTGAATAACAATCTACCTATTTTTTTACTTAAGGCCTCTTTAGGAATTAAACCTAACTCACCACCATTGGTGATAACTAAACGCTCGGTTGAATACTGAATTGCCATATCAGAAAAGTAGGCTTTATCTTCAAGACTGATTTCTTCTTTAAGTTTTAAAACTTCATTGAAGTGATACCTTGATTTAGACAGGGTTATTCTAGACAGGTCCATTCTTTTAGGCTTTGAATACATTTCAGAATTTGCCAAATAATATTCATAGGCTAATTCTTCAGCATCTTTTAAATTAATGTGATTAAACAAATAATACTGATATCCTTTCACATATTGTTTCTTTAAATCAAAATCTTTCAAAATCTCATTAAATTTTTCAGGTTCGTAGCCTAAGTTATAGATAAAATCTTTATCAATTTGATCTAAGAAATCATTTTCAACTACCTTTTGATCTTGTTTAATTACATCCAATAAATTATTTTCATTTAGATAGTCATAAACCAGGTTGATGTTAAGTACGGTATATACATCTTTTTCAAATTGACTGGATTTTGCAACATAAGCTTCTCGATGTTCACTCGAAATACCATGTACAAAAGCATCAACTTCTTCTACAGAAATAATGGTGTTATCCTGCTTTAATAAATAACTATTAAAGCAGGATACGATAAAGATAAACAATATTTTCATATGTCTTAATTCTTACTAAATTGACTTCGTTCTACATAAAGTACACCACATTCAGCTGGATTGCCATTGTCATTACAACTGGTTGTTGTATATGGCGCAGCACTTGAGTGAATGATATTCAAATAATACGGCTGACCAGCTTCTAAAATACAGCTGAATCCTTCTTCAATATTAGTAGGATTATTAGTAGTTATGGTTCTGAGGGTAAACGCACCTCCAGATTTTTTACAAAGTCCTCTTCCAACATCCGAGCCGCCTGAATTGGTAGATCCAGTTACATTAAAATCACCAGGGCATTTGCTCACAGAAACTGAATAAGTTGCAGTCGTAAAATTGGCTTCTGCATTTTCGAACCCTAATTCAACTTGTTTAGTTCCAGTCGGTGCATTAAATGCGATCGCGTAATATTTGTTTTCGTCTATACCAAAGGTAGCTTGCTCAGCATGCGATTGACCAAAAATTCCACCAGAGTCATTCATTGAAGCATAAGCTGCATTGATACCGGTTGTACCTGAAGGGGCTGGATGTGAAGCACAGGCAGGGTTTCCAGCTACAGAGATGCTGATTGAGTCGCTGTCTGTAAGGCCGTCTGAATTAGTACAACTGATTGAAAATGTACTGCTTGAATTAATTGTAACTGGGAAATTTGAGGTTGAACTTGTACTTGAATTCAAAGCATTCCAAGAAGTATTTAAGGGACTACTTGTAAAGTTACATGCCATGTCATTATCCGTAATGATATAGGTCAGGTTTACTGAGCTTCCTTGAGTCACTGTGGTATTACTTGCACTGCCATTAGCACGTACAGTCACAGATGGTGGTGTGCCTGGTCCAGTAGCAGCTTTTTGAATAATAGTAACTGAATCTGTTACCGTGTTACTGTTAACTTTGCTGTCACACGATACTGTAAATATAATAGGCAATATACTTCCAACGTTAACATTGACAGAATGGGTTCCATCCGAACTGTTTAATGAATTAGTCCAGTTGGTTACTGATCCTCGGTTTGTGGTACCAACACAATTTTCTCCATTCGCAATGGTATAACTCATTTGAATGGTTTGATTTAAATTCGCTTCATAAGTACTAGGAAATATCGATAATATGGCGTTTCCACCCACTATCAATTTTGGAGTTGTGGTTTCTACCAATACATTTCCTGTCTGAATATCAATCGATGCATTACCATCAATATCCGTTTGTTCATTGTTATTGGTAAAAATTATTTTTGTAGCAAAAACATTGACACTGAATGCCAATAATAAAAGGGTGGTTTTTTTCATAATCATTTCACATCGTTAAGATGTGGGTCATTATATCAATAGAGGTGTTAAATTTTCCTTATAAAAAAAGGACAAGTAAAATTTACTTGTCCTTTTATAGGTTTGTTACTAACTAAAATGTTATTAGTTAGATGTAACTCTACCTTTATGCTTGAACAAACCAGCATACTGAGCCATAACACCTGGTGCAGCATTGCCGTTAGTCAATTTTTGAACAGCAAAACCTGTTACAGGTAAACCGTCATATCCAGACTGTCCAGAAAGAGGAGCTGGCATAGTTTGGTTGAAAGACAAACGAGCCCAACCGTCTTGGAAAGCAGGCATAGTAGCCAAGTTAGTTGAACCTAAAACAGATGAAGTACCAGTACTTGCACCAGCATTCAAGAATTCAACAACGTTAGTTTCCCAACACAATGTTGGAATAGTTGGATCGTCATCAGCGATTGGAGAAATACCACCACCTTGACAGATTTGTGCATTTGGATTAACCAAACAGAAGTTATCGTCTTCTTCACGATCCCAAACTAAAGCAGCATATGGTTCACAAGCTTCTTCACCGTCCCAAGACGTTGTGAAAGGAGCAACAGGTACTACACTCTCAACGTGGAAACGTTTTGATGGGAAAGTTAAAACCCACTCAGTTTTACCAGCTACGTTTGGATCTAAAGAGTACTCATTGTATAACTCATCTTTCATGAACAATGCACTTACAGCTTCATAACCTTCAAACCAGTTAGTTGTAACAGCTACGCCGTTAACAAAAACTGTAGAAACAGGAGCAGCATCATTCAAAGAAGGAGCTGTGTTACCTGGATCAGTTTGTTGACCACCGATTACGTCACCCCAGAAATCTTCCAATGCTTCAGCATTGTAAGCAACGTCTGTACCTTCAGCAACGTCAATAACAGAAGCTGAACCGAACAAGCCGCCCATAGGAGCCATAACTTCTTCATTAGGATCTACAATCCATGCACCAACACCGTCCCAGTTAGCTTGTAACTGAGCACAATCTTGACCTGGACCATGAACTGCATCAGCACCATAACCAAAAGATGGATCTAATGTACCCATTTCAATCATTTCGAAATGACCTTCAGTAGCACGTTCCATATTTGTGTTATCAGTACCTGGGTAACCAGCTTGTGATGCTTCAATCGCGAATGGCAAGAACTCTTGACCAGAATTCAAGAAAGGCGTACAAGAAGTGTCACCAAAAACAATCTTAGCTGAATCTTCACCAGCATGTGAGCCAGTAGTAGAAACAGTAGGAACCAAACCAGCAACCCATACATCGTATGGAGACAAGTACAAGTTAAAATCGAGAACCTCAATTGAGTTGTCGCCTTCTAAGAAACGTACTTTAACTGCTTTAGTGTATTCAGTTGTGTTTACAACTGACAAAGTTGTGTTTAAACCATTGTTTACCGTGTAGTAAGGATAAACCAAAGTTTGACCCAAACCTTCTGGGTTAATATGTACTGCGTTTGAAACGCTAGCAAAACCAGCAACGCCGGCTAAACCAGCAACAACAGCAGTAGTTAGTTTATTTTTTTTCATTTCTAACTCCAAATTTTTTAAAATTAATATCAGGGCTATTTAAAACATCCCCGCTCATATGAACGAAGCTATACTTGATAGCGTATGCAATGATATTATAAGACATGTAAAACCACAAGTACTAATTAGCAAAAAACATCAATCTAATGCATTTTTTAATATCAATACCTTATACACCTTTCTTCAACTTAGGTAAAAAATACCATTTACCATCTTTGTTAATCCATTTCTCTGTGATTTTAGTAGGGACTTCGATCTCACCCATACTTTTTCGTGGGAATGTATACTTATATGTAATCTCTAAATCCACTTCACATTGAATATCTGAATCGCAATTTTTTCCAACAAACTCAACGGTTTTCCATTCAACCCGCATCTTGGCATTCGCTGTTTTATTCGCAAATGACTCTTTTGATTCTGTTTTCTTATATCCTGGGGAGAAGTAGCTATAAGCTTCATCATAGTCTGATGCGATGATGGCCTCCCAACGTTTTACTGACTTACTGTCTATATCGTCAACACTTTCTTTACACCCAGTAAGCATTAAAATTCCAGTCATTATATATAGTTTTAATTTCATTCATTATTCTCCGTATCTTCAGGGGGTTGTTCAATGGGTTTTAGACCTTTGAACTTATTGGTATACTCTCTCGTTACTTGTCTGGCTTGCTCGGGGTTTTCTATAACGGTTGGAGTTATCAACAACAAAAGCTCTGTTCTTACCGTTGATTTATTCCTTGATCCAAACACATTACCCAAAACTGGTATCTTACTTAATACTGGAAACCCTGATCTGGAATTGCGATTTTCATCACTGATCAAGCCACCCATAACTATGGTGTTACCACTTTGTACTGCGATTTCAGTAATCAATGCCCTGGTCGTAATGGCTGGCGTTGAATCTGATCCAGCATCGACTTCTTTGGCATTACTTACATCCTGAGAAACTTCCAAATACACCAAACCGCCTGGGTTAACCCGAGGGGTGATGTCAACCTGCACACCTGTTTGAATAAAACGTGTACTTGATATGGTTCCATTATTGGTAGCACCTGTGCCAATTGAACCCACATTGGTGATGGGTATTTGATCACCCACATTGATAGTGGCGTTTTTATTATTCAACACCATCAGCGAAGGCGAAGATAATATTGCCACTCGACCTTCTTTTTCTAAGGCATTCAATTTTGCAGTCGCACCTGTGCCAATAAAGTTATATACAGCACCGGTACTGCCATTGATACTGGCCCCTGATGTTGAAAAATTATAAGGCGCCTGTTTAGAGTCTCCCGTACCGCTCACTGAATCACCAAATAACAACTCCACACCATGCTCTAAAGAACCATTAAGTGAAACCTCAATAATTTTCATTTCAATCAATACTTGTAACGGTTCAATATCTAAGCGCTCAATGGCCGAAAATATTTTTTCATAATCACTGACACCCGCTTTAATTAACAATTGATTGGAATCTTCAATAGCGGATATGTGAATGTCATTAATCCCTGATCCACCGCTGCTGCTTGCTCTTCTTTTTGTGGTATTGGTTTTCTTGGCATTGGTAGAACTCACTTCTTTGCCATTCTGACCTGGGACCACAGCACCCCCACTGGACTTGGCCGATGAACTGGAGCCACCAGTACCGCCAAACACATCATTTAAATAGCCAGCCAAATCATCAGCCTTGATATTTTTAACACTATAAACATAAAGGTTTGATGCACCGTCTGAATCAGCGCGATCTAGTCTATCAACCCATTCTTTGGCCTTATGCAAATAGTCCTCTTGTGGCGTAATCACCATCACAGCATTTAATCGCTCCAGCGGTAAAAAGCGAAACATACCGGCCAGTGGATTTTCTGCCCCTTCACCAAACAAGGCCTCAAGCTCTGCAATGATGTCAGTAGACTCCACCCTTTTCAGGTAGAAAATACCGGTTGACATACCGGCCAACCAATCGACATCAAATATTTCTACCGTTTGCAAATAATTGCTTAATTCGCTTGGATTACCAGACAAAAACAGGATATTCCTGGCATTGTCAGCTTTAACAATGGCACCGTCTTTAGCGTATGGTTCAAGAATTTTTTCCATTTCAGTTGGTGACACGTAAGACAGAGGTACTGCCAATACTTGAAATCCATTGGCCTGATAATCAGGGTTAAACTTGGGCGTTAACAAACCTTTGATGGCCTGCTTTTCTGGCAAAACATGATACCGATCCTCAACCATCACCAAAGCCGCATTGTTCCAGCCTAACATCATTTCCAATACTGGAATCAATTGAGCTTTTGAAATTGGCTTGGCAGTGGCAAATGTAACTTTGCCGCTGACGCCGGGGGCCATCACATAATTCTCTTTCAACACCTGACCCAATATAAAGTGAACCACTGCCTGTAAAGACTCGCCTTCAAAATTAAACGTCACTTCACCTTGTTCTGAAACCGGCTTATCTTCTTTGGCAGCCGCCTCATAGTTAATAAACTCACCTGTACCAGGGTAATATTCAGCATCGTTTCTGACATCTTTTATTTCATCCCCGTTATTAAACACTTCACCTGAGTAGTTGGTGGATTGAACACCCTGCAAATAATTTGAATTATTTAACTCCTCTGATAAATCCTTTGGTGGCGTAACACAACCAGCCAAGCTCAAAATACCGAGACTCAAAAGCAAATTCTTTCTAATCTTATTTATCATTCTTTTTTTCCTTTAGCAGCGTTGGCCCTCATTTGAGCTCTTCTTTCAGCAATTTTTCTACGTATTTCTTCAGCACTATTTTTCTTAGCCGCTGATGCATCTTTCTTTTCTAAGGCGGTTATATTTTGCTTGCCTTTATTATTCTTATTATTTGTTGCCCTCGATTTACCATTCAATGAACCATCAAACACTTCAAGTTCCAAACTAACCGGCTCCTCACCTTCTGAAACAAAGGTTACTTGCCTGGCTTCAATTTGATCAACCACCCACAACCCCTGATCACCTGGTAATGGCATACCCTGTTCCAAGGTGATTTTTTCATTGGTTACTTGATCAACCATCATGGCGTACTTGTCTTCCCCTATCATAATGATACTGGTCACTTTAGCCTTAAGTGGTTGAGCTTCAGGAATGTCAACTGCAATCTCAGGCTCCATATCTGCTAAATCACCTTCATACGGCTTTCGATCCAGGTTAAACAAAGGGGTCAAATTGATTTGATTAACCACCTCCTCACCAACCGCTTTAGACGAATCATCTAACAACACATCAAGCTGACTCAATTCAGAGGCATCAAACCCTTCCGGCTCTAATGAAGTTGTACCTCGCCCCCAGCCAAATAACTGTAAGGCTGCAAGCAACATCAACACGGCAATTACGACAACCAATCCATTAGCAAATAAACTATTTTTCATCATCTTTTTCTACAGGAATCTTTAAGTAAGCGTACAAATCAAAGCGCACCTCCAAATTTTCGGGTGCTGGTGTTTCTTTCACGTTTTTTCTGTACCTGTTTTGGTTTCTGGATTCTATGCGTAAATCATTAATAAATAATGACGGCGTACTGGCTTCTATCGAGTCTAAAACACCCACCAACACTTCATACTGGCAGCGCATTCTAACACGCAAGGTTATTTTTTCAAATTGCTCAGGCTCTCTGTCTTGCGTTGGAGATTGGCTGATAATTTGACAATCATTTTGCGTTTCAGAAAGCTGATTAACAATACTTTTAAATATTGATGTGATTTCCGCATTGCCTAAATTTTTGGAATCCGCTTGCAAAAACTCATTGTTTGAACCAACTGTCGATTTTACTTCTTGTAACATTTCAGTTAGCTTGGGCGTCTTTGCTGCCTCGTTGATGAACTTTTGGCGAGATTCATTCAGCGAACCAATTTCTTCATTCAAACTGGCATGAGCCACAAAAAACCAATGAAAAAATAAAAAATAGACAATAACCAATAACAATAGCAGCACCATGATTGCTGACCACTTACTGACTCTAGAATCAAGATCCATTAGCAAGTTCCTCATTTTCTTCAATCGCTGGTTTAAGGTCTGACTTAATAGTAAACTTTTCTTTTCCAGTTCTGCCTTGTGTCACATTACCTATGATTTGTGGCTCGTACCACAAATCAGACTTGTTTAATATGGGAACCAATGCATTCGCATTATCTGACTCACCAACAATCTCAAGTTTCTCGTCATCAATCAAGATTCGCGTTAAATACGTATTGACTGGTATTTTTTGTGTCAATTCATTAATCATCAGCACCCGACTTGGCGTATTTTGCTTAAGGTTACCTAAAAAGTTTGCGGCCTGTATAGACTCATTCAATTGGGTTTCAATCATTTTGGCACGACGCGCATCTTTTTTTAATTCATCCACCTGTATTTCCAAGGATTGAATTTTCAACCCCTTGTTCTTCAAGGATGTATACATGACAAAACTCAATAACAACAACAACACAGCAAGCAATCCAGCATGCCACTTCAAACTGCTCCAATCTTTTTTCTTGCGCAGTGATTTTGGCATCAAATTTACCCCCATGGCTTCTGGTAATTCACCAGAACTCACGTTGACATCTATTGCTGATAATTTAACGCCTTTGTTTTTAGTTTGATCGACAATCTCTTCCAATCTTTCTTTTTTTACTGCTGTCAACAAAACAGGGAACTTCTCACTGCCTTCTTCAACTTTTCCTTTTCGAAAATCATAAGCCACATCTGCCGCACTGAAAGGCAAGTATTTATCCAACTCAAAACTCAACACAGATTCAATGTCATTCATGACCACAACAGGCATGGCCACCTCACGGCTCAACACATCTGATTCATCCAACAAATAGGTCACCTTGGTTTCTTGATCAGAACCCGCAATAAAATGATTTAATTGATGCCACCATTCTTTTCCTTGCACAGATTCATCAAATTCAAGCAACGCCATTGTGTTGTTGTGTTTTTGCCAAATTTTTACCTTTTCATCACCACCAACTTGTGTAATCAATACTTGCTTTGAATCTGGAAACAAATTGTCACGATAGTGTTGTGGAATCAAAGATTTAAGCTCAGTCACCCACCATTCAAAAAAGGCATGAATACTTGAGGTTTGATACCATTGATTTATCGGCTCAATCACTTTTTCTAAATAATTTGTCATTTGTGCTCGTTATCTCTCCAGCGAACCACTCTAAACGGTCGCCCTTGTAATGTACCACCCATCCTAATGGTGGCATCGATTTCTGTAAATTGTTTGTTTGGCAATGTGGCCTTACTGATGATACTGAAGGTGGTACCACCTCCTCGCAATTGTCCAGAGTAACCTTCAGCCAACACTGGCAAAGGCTCGTTGACATCATCGATTTCATGGCGTTGAACGATAAAGTCATCAGCCATTTCTGCCGTAATACCATCAATCGCTAACAAAACTTCTCTGGGGGCAAACGCCAAATTAACATTTTTTCTTCCAGAATACACAGTTAGCGCTGGCTCAATTTTTCGATACAGTTCATAACCAATACCCATAACCTGAATTAATTCAGGAACGGTATCAAATGGTGCGTCTTTTGCGCCATGACGATAATCAGCAGCAAAATAGTCACCATCTTCTGCACCAGATAACCTAACTTCCTCATCTGCATCAATCCAGTCCATCACTTTATCAGCCAAACCTATGGCCTCATCAAGCCCAACCCCTACTGAGGCAAATAAGCCGATCAAAAGTTCCTCATTGGCCTGATTCAAATCGATTTTACCTGACTCATCGATCATTTTAATTTCAATCTGAACCCCATCTAACTCCATTTCATAAACACGACCGTCTGCAATCCATCTGGTTGCAGGGTCTGGGTTCCTTAATTCAAAGACGGCTCTATTTAAGCCGGCCTCAGCCATAAACCTGGCCTGCGCCTCATTAAACAATATTTTAGACTGAACAGCCTCTGTTCTGGCTGACAAGGCAAAACTACCCGCAATTACGCTCATTAACAACGTGACCCATAAAACCAAAACCAAGGCAATGCCTTTTTCACGTTGCATCATTTTACGTCCGAATTCCTGCGGTTTCGCAACAAATTCAAAGGACCTGACGATCTGCTTGAAGATGATGTACCATCAACCTGTAATGCAATTTGCAAGAGTGGCCATTGCTCTTTAGCCTGACGATTCATCTCTAAATCCAGCTGAACCATCAATGGCATAGCTGCGGGGTTTTCTAGCTCAGAAACCCAGTCGGTTGGGAGCCCCTCTTCATCTAGCTCGATAAAAGCAAAACCACCTTCTCGTATGTTTTCTAACAACACCATGGGTTCCGCATCATCAAAGGCTGACACTTCATCTTCGTCGTCATAATTACTAATCAATCCATGGGTGTAAAGCAGTTCCTTTCCAGTTCTACCGCTAACTAACTCAAGTTTCTGAATGTGTGGCCCACCTTTACCTAAATACCCTGGCATTTGAGAAACGAATGTAACCGATTGTTCGTCACCTAAAAACCTTAACAGTTCACCCTCATCTGATTCTGCCACCCCAAGAGCCATGGCTTTTGAAATTTGACTTCTGATGATTCGTTGAATCACCCGGATCTCATTGATCGCGGTAATCCTTTTTTCACCTTTTTCAGCGGTTCTTCTGCCTGAATCAATACCAGAGAAAATCATCGCCATAATCATGGCTAACAAAGTAAACACCACAATCACTTCAATTAATGTAAAACCTTGTTGCCTTCTCATCAGCCTAAGCCCCCCGCTTCATAATCAGGAGTCATTGCTTTCAAGGTAGTAAAGGTCGCTACTTTTTGCTCACCATTTCCATCAAACCAACTGATATTTAAGGTCACTTTAAACAACTCAACAGGAGCAAACCCCATATCAACATTGCCTTCATATTGAACCTCATATGGCTGAATATAAATAGCCCATGATCTTTTGTCATCAAAATTACCAGCAACCGAACCTTCTTCAACAGGAATAATGATTCCCACCTCATCCATTTTGCTTTGAGCCATCAAAGATATTTGCGTACGCTCAGATGATTTTATGGTGTTAGCTGAGGAATTCGACAGAATTTCCAGCACCAACATAAAGGTCATCGCCAGTATGGTGAAGGAAGCAATCACCTCTATTAAGGTGAAACCAGAAGACTGTTTCAAACTTTGTATCTGACGCCTATGCATTAAACTTCTGTATCCTTAAAAAGCCTAATTTCGCCTGTCAACCAAGCAATATTTATCCGCCAAAAACGATCTTTATAAATCAATGTAACACGACCACCGGTTGAACTACCGTCTGAAAAAAACCGAAAGCCTGCAGCGTCATCAGAAGGCACCTCTGACTCGGCAGCAAACACTTTTAACTCCATACCTTCAGGTAGAATCACTTTAGGTTTGCCTGGTGGCTGGTAAGATTTTTCAGAAACATTCAGGGTTAAACTTTGTTCACTGTGTTTAATCACAGCTTGTGACCGCGTGTAACGCAATGCAGCCACCAAATCTTTACTGACACCTCTGATTTTCGCTGACTTCATTGATCCGGACATATTAAATGCCACCGTGCCCGCAAGTACCGCCAGCATAACCAACACCACGAGCACTTCAATCAATGTAAAACCAGAGGCTTTATTCATTTGCTTACTGCCAGTTGCCTATATCAGCTGCCAGTTTTTCCCCACCAGGGCTTTTATCTGCACCGTATGAATAAATATCAAAACTTTGACCGTGTTGACTGTTAGGCGAAAAATGATACGGCTCCTTCCAAGGATCAGTCAGGTCTTTTTCTTTTATATAAGGACCCATCCACATTGAATCACCATTGTCCGTAACCAGATCAGACAAACTGTCAGGGTAGTTACCCGTGTCTAAATTATACTCAGCTACTGACTGCGTTAATTTTTGCACCATAATTTGCGCCTCTTTATACCGGGCTTTGTCTTGACCACCGGTCACGTTAGATACAACTAAACCAAAAATAACGGCCAAAATAGTCATCACCACCAATACTTCAATCAAACTAAAACCTTGTTGCTTTCTTCTCATATTCATAATCATTATCCTACTAATTCACTCATGTTCATCATCGGCATCAGGATGGCAAACACAATGGTAAAAATAAAACCTGCTAATATCAGTACCAAAACTGGCACCAATACTGACAGCATTCGCTCTATGGTGTTTTTCACTTCACCATCATAAGTATCTGATGCCCTGACCAGCATCTCATCTAAACTACCGGTTTCTTCACCAACGCTTAATAGCTGCTGTGCCAACTTCGGAAAAGCCGGCTCTTTTGACAGCGCCTCGGACAACGGCGCTCCATGCTTAACTTTATCAGTGGCATCGCCAATCGCTTTGGATATTACCGTGTTATTGATTACTTTTTTCGCCACTGACAAACCTGAAAGTAATGGCACACCACTGTCAGCTAATGTGCCAAGGGTTCTGGTAAATTTAGCCGTCTCCACTCGAGTAATCAATTGACCAAACAAAGGCAGATTCAGCATTCGCTGATCCCAGTTGTATCTAAATTCAGGGTCTTTTAGTTTTTGTTTAAACAACACCACAATCACCACAATCAACAGCATCAACACCCACCAAAAGCTTTGCACCAAAGCCGCAGCAGCGAACACCACTTGCGTAATCAAAGGCAATTCTATATTCGCATCTTCAAACAATGGTTTGAATTTCGGCACGACTTTTGCCAATAATATAAACAGAGAGCCTACTGCCAAGACCATGAGGATTGCAGGATAAATCATCGCCGAAACCACTGAATCTTTCAGCTCTTTTGAACTTTTCAAATAGTCACTCAGTCGTTCTAATGACAATTCCAAGGTACCACCCATTTCACCGGCCCTAACCATATTGGTATACATGGTAGAGAACACGCCATGCTGATCTTCCAAAGCATCTGACAAAGTACCGCCACCTCGCACCTTATCACGCACTTGTTCAACCATGATTTTAATGCGCTCATCATCACTTAAGTCAATCATGACTGATAATGATCGATCTAAAGGCATGCCTGAATTTAACAGTGTCGACAATTGCTCGGTGAAAAACCCAACTTGTTTTTGAGAAATCTTACTTCGCTTGGCCATCAGGTTTTCGAACGAAAACCCCGGCTTCAGCTCCTTTGCCGAGACAGGCATATTACCTGCTTCTTGAATTTTAGCAATTACCTCAGCTTGTGACGCCGCTTCAAGCTGACCTTCAAGTTGTTCTCCTGTGGGCGTAATCGCCTTGTATATAAACTGAGCCATTATTCGTGTGACACCCTAATAACTTCTTCAAAACTGGTTTCACCGGCTATGCATTTCATTAAGCCATCTTGATACATGTTCAACATGCCTTCAGACTCTGCTTGTTTTTGTAAATCACCCGCCGTAGCACCTTTCATCACCATTCTTCTGAGCTCTTCAGTCATGGTCAAACATTCTAAAATTGACATCCGCCCCTTATAGCCTGTTGGGTTTTCTTCTGAAGGCTTGGGACGATAAAAATTAAACGTCTTGGCATCTGACAATTTATTCAATTTCAATTCCTCAATCATTTCTGGCATCACCTGGTATTTTTCCATACTCGACTGATCCAATTTTCTGACCAACCTTTGTGCCAACAAACCATTAACGGTTGAAGTCAACAAATAATCCTCCACGCCCATGTCGATCATTCGAGTAATACCACCGGCTGCAGAATTGGTATGAATTGTGGACAACACCAAATGACCGGTTAATGCCGACTGAATTGCAATTTTAGCGGTTTCTAAATCACGCATCTCACCAATCATAATGATATCCGGATCCTGCCGTACAATGGCCCGCAATGCAGACGAAAAGTCCAAGCCAATTGAAGCCTTGGCTTGAATCTGGTTAATACCTGTTAGCTGATACTCTACTGGATCCTCAACCGTAATAATTTTTCTGTCTTCCGTGTTTAATCGTTGCAGTGCCGTATACAAAGTTGTGGTCTTACCACTACCGGTTGGACCTGTTACCAACAAAATACCATGCGGCATTTCCAGCACTTTCAAAAATGGGTCCAAAGTGTGCTTTCTGAAACCGAGTTGGTTAAAGTCAAACACAATACTTTCTCGATCCAAAATCCGCATCACTACGCTTTCGCCATAAGATGTGGGTACAGTTGAAACCCGAAGATCCAACTCTTTACCTTGAACACGAAGCTGAATCCGCCCATCTTGTGGCAAACGCCTTTCAGCAATATTCAGTTTCGACATAATTTTAATTCGACTGATAACAGCTGCTGTGGATCTGGCGGGTGGCGATTCCACCTCATGTAATACGCCATCCAAACGATAACGTACTTTCAATCGATTCTCAAATGGCTCGATATGTATATCAGATGCTCGTGACTCAACCGCTCTTTGCATAATCATGTTTACCAACCTGATTACCGGAGCTTCACTGGCCAAATCCTTTAAATGCTCAACATCTTCAATTTCAGCCCCTTCATTAGCCAATCCTTCGACCAACTGCCCCATGGCAGACTTTCCACCACCATAGTATTTTTCAATGGCATTTTCTACATCTGAGGGCAATCCAATTTTTATATCCAACTCTTTGTGTGAAACCATTTGAATCGCTTTAATCAAATAGTCCTCATAAGGGTAAACCATAACAACGGTTAATTTTTTATCACTTTCATCAATCGGCACAAATTGGCTTTCGCGCATATACCTGATTGGAAACTCAGCATCAATTGAAGTTGTTTCAGGAAAGTCCTTGTCACTAATTATTGGGAACCCCAATAATTCGTGCAGAGATTGCGCCACATCTCGTTCCGAAGCCAAGCCCAATCTTACAAGTAGGGGCACCAAGGAAACACCAAAACTTTCCTTATTCAACCTTAGGCCACGCTGTAAATCTTCATCCTTTAAGCGCGCTTGATCGACTAAGTATTGACATAGCTTTTGTTCAAAATTCAACGGAATGACTTCTTGCTCCGTTTCATTAACTGTATTTGCTTTTTCTTTGGCAGGATTTTCTGACATATGACTCTATAACATCTTATTGTATGACTCAGACAGTACTGAGCAGACAAAGTTTCTTAGGATTCATTACCGCCTTCATTTGTAGTGAAATGAGTAATGTCTTCAACAAATTTTCTATTTAACAAAACCCAAACCATAATCGGCAATACCGCAGGTAATATCAAATATGACAACTGGTACATTCCAGCCACTAAATTGTGACTGATTCCTGTTTGATTAATCGCATTAAAAGCATCTGGACCTGCATTCATCAATAAAGACTTACAGGTTTCCCAAAAAACGCCATTGGCTTGAATAATGCTGATCAATATATACCCCATAAATATTTGAAATAGTTTATATTTCGCAGACGTGTTCGGCAAGGATACCACCAATCCAACAAATACAGCTAAACCATATCCGTATTTCATCGGATTAACCACAACATCCAATACTGCCAATTGAGAACCTGTAGCACCCATCTGATCTTTAGGGAAAATTAAGGTTTCAACAGTAAAATAATAATAATGTTGATTGATGCCATTAAATAAATCATTTTGCCAAAACATCAAAGCCATTTCAGCAATCCATTTTGCAGGAATAACCAATAAAGCGGCAGAATAAAACCAAACAAAAAAACAAAGCGGAAGGTATAAAACCGCACTAACTAACAATTCTTTAATAGGTGATTTCATCTTAAATTAATTTACAAACAATCTGGCATTATAAAACATTCTCATCCAAGGTGAATTTTCTGCCCAATAATCAGGCGCCCATGACATTTGAACTGTCCTAAACACGCGCTCAGGGTGAGGCATCATAACAAGTACATTACCCTGGGTGTTACTGACAGCTGCAACCCCCTCAGTTGAGCCATTTGGATTAAACGGATAAGCCATAGTTTGATGACCAAAATTATCGATATAATGGGCCGCGACTATCTCTGAATCAACCGCCTTTCCTGCAAAATCCGCACGCCCTTCTCCATGTGCAATGGCTACTGGAATATGAGCTCCTTGCATTCCTTGAAAAAAGATATTGTTGGAACCTTGGATTTCAAGCTGTGAAAATCTAGCCTCAAATTGCTCACTTTTATTTCTCAGGAAGTCAGGCCAACCATCTGTGCCAGGAATAATACTTCGCAATCCCGACAACATTTGACAGCCATTACAAACACCTAAAACAAACTTACTTTTATCAGCAAAGAAATTCATAAACTGTGCGCGTAAACCTTCATTAAACAAAATGGTTTTTGCCCAACCAAGCCCAGCACCCAGGACATCCCCATAGGAAAATCCACCACAGGCTGCCAATCCATTGAATGCCTTTAATTCTATTTGTCCAGAGATCAAATCCTGCATATGAACATCTACACAATCAAAGCCTGCTCGCATAAATGCTGCAGCCATTTCATTTTGTCCATTAACCCCTTGCTCCCTAAGAATGGCTACTTTAGGTTTTGAGACATTCACATAAGGGGCAATCATCAGATCTGAGAAATCAAAATCAACTTGAGGACTTATCCCTGGATTGACTGCTGACACCAACTTGAACTCTTGCTCGACTTCAACTGGATTGTCACGATTTAAAGCCATCAAATAACTGGTTTTCGACCATATGGCTTCAAGTTCAGATCGCTCCCATACGACGGCATGATCCGACACCTCGACCGCAAAACAATCAGCCGAAGTAATGACACCAATTTGATGCGCGGACTCTATTAATTCATATTTAGCCAACAAAGATTGAAGTTTAACTGAGTTTTCAGTACTTGTTTCAATCACCAACCCTGGCTCTTCATTAAATAAAAATGCGGTTTCATCCACAATTGTATCCGCAAGTTTCAGCTTGACTCCACAATGACCAGCAAAAGACATTTCAGCAACCGTTGTAATCAGCCCCCCATCAGACCGGTCATGACAAGCATGGATCAAGTCTGCGGCAATGGCTTCATTCATAAAATTAAACAACTTAACCAGTTGATTGGCATCATCTAAATCTGGTGACTCCACGCCCATTTGATTCTGAACTTGATACAGTATTGACCCACCCATCCTCATTTTCCCGGAAGAAAGATCAATTAACATCAACTCATTTCCGACCGCAGCCGATAGCTGTGGAGTTACATGTTTTCTTACATCGGCAACCGCGGTAAATGCTGAGATAATTAAAGACATGGGAGAGGTCACTTGCTTACTTGCCTCACCATCATTCCATTTGGTTTGCATTGACATAGAATCCTTGCCAACCGGAATTCCAATCTCAAGTTCAGGACATAATTCCATCCCTATGGCTTTCACCGCTTCATATAAAGCCTGATACTCCCCTTCATGCACACTGGCTGCCATCCAATTTGCTGACAATTTAATTTCACTCAACGAAGACAACCCTAAACCCATTAGATTAGTTATTGCCTCAGTGACAGCCATTCGAGCAGAAGCTGCTGGGTTTAACAATGCCAAAGGCGTTCGCTCACCAACGGCCATAGCCTCCCCTGAATAGGACTCATAATCGCGCAGTGTAATACCACAATCTGCTACCGGAACCTGCCAAGGACCAACCATCTGGTCTCGATGAATCAAGCCGGATACCGTTCTATCTCCGATTGTTATCAAATACTTTTTACTGGCAACGGCAGGAAATGAAAGCACTTGCTCCAACTGATCTTTCAGTGCAGTGAATTTCGCTTTGAACCCTTGTCCAGTAGGAACTATAGATTGAATATTTATTTCAGTTTGGGGGGTATTGCCAAATAATAAGTCCATTGGGATATCCACTGGCTGATTATTGAACAACTCATCATTCAATACCAATGTTTGCTTTTGGGTTGCGGTTCCCATGAGAGCGTAAGGACAACGCTCACGTTCACATATGCGCTTAAACTCATCAAGTTTTTCTGGCTTAATTGATAAGACATATCGCTCTTGAGATTCATTACACCAAATTTCCATTGGCGACATTGACACGTGGTCTATTTGTAGCCTCCTCAGCTCTATCTCACCACCCAAACCCGCATCATCCAATATTTCAGGAATGGCATTCGATAATCCACCAGCCCCAACGTCATGGATTGAACGTATTGGACTTTCTTTTTCTCTGAACCAACAACGATCTATAACTTCTTGGCAACGCCTTTGCATTTCAGGATTGCCGCGTTGTACTGAGGCAAAATCCAAATCTTCTTGCCCATCCGCACTACTGATAGAACTGGCAGCGCCACCGCCCAATCCAATTAACATGGCAGGGCCACCTAAAACAACTACAAAATCCCCTGCTTGAGTATCCTGTTTTGTGGTATGAATATGATTAATATGACCCATTCCACCAGCGAGCATAATGGGTTTATGATAACCTCTCCATTGGTTTATCTCTGTGGTTTTAAATTCAAAATTTCGAAAATACCCACAAATATTTGGACGCCCAAATTCATTATTAAATGCAGCAGCTCCAATAGGTCCTTTTTGCATAATTTCAAACGACGTGGCCATTCTAGTTGGCGTGCCAGGAGATTGAGATTCCCAGTGTTGTGGGTTCTCAGGAATGTGCAAATGACTGACCGAGAATCCGGTCAAACCTGCCTTTGGCTTGGCACCTTGACCAGTAGCCGCCTCATCTCTGATTTCACCACCAGCACCCGTAGCAGCGCCTGCAAAAGGCTCAATACCAGTAGGATGATTGTGTGTTTCAACTTTGATCAAAACATCAATATTTTGAGGCACGGCTTGATACTGATGATTTTCAGCTGTAACCAGCCTAAACCCATTACCACCACTGAATACAGCTGCATTGTCCTTATAAGCCGACAAAGCAGGTAGTGGTGCGTTCTTTTCAGTATTTTTAATCATCTGAAACAAAGATAAATCCTGTTCCTTGCCATCAATTTGCCACCCAGCGTTAAATATTTTATGCCGGCAGTGTTCCGAATTAGCTTGAGCGAACATCATTAACTCAACATCAGTAGGAGAGGTTCCTGCTTGTTCATAACTGCGGTATAAATAATCGATTTCTTCATCTGACAAAGCCAACCCCAATGATTGGTTTAGCGCTTGCAATTTTGATTGGCCATCAACTGAAATATCAATAACCTTTACAGGACTCGGTTTATGGTGATCAAACAAACCATTCAGCTCATTCATGCTTGTATACAATGATTCAGTCATTCTATCCATCAAGACATCTGATTTAAAATCCGTAGAATCATTAAGAGTCAACAACCGTCCTGACTCAACACGATTAACTATGGCTAAGCCAGAATGATGAAATATATCAGTCGCTTTGGTAGACCAAGGAGAAATCGTACCCGGACGTGGCATAATTAATTGTTGGCCCAAGCCCAAATCAACTTGATGTCGCCTGGCCTGTAATAATTGTTCAATTTGATTTAACTGGGAATCAGTTAATTGACTCGATGCTTCAACCACATAGTAAAACTGAGCACCTATTACTTGGGAATTTGATCCAGCATTTATAAGAAAATTATTTAATTTATCCACTCTAAAAGGCGAATAAACATCGGCACCGATGAAAGTATGCAAGTGAAACGTCATGAGTTCAGATGATAAAAAAAAGAGTATTTTACATGAAGTTACACCTATACGCTTTACTCCAAGATAAAAAGCTTAGGAATAAAAACAAAAAAAGCCGATATAAATATCGGCTTTAGATGCTATTAGATTAAGTTTAATTTACGCCTAATGATTCTAGTCTTTGCTTTAATTGAGCTGGAGGCAAATAACCTGGCATCAACATGCCATTATCTAAAACCAATGCGGGTGTTCCAGAAACGCCAGAAGTAACACCAGCTTTGTAATGATCTGTAATAGGATTATCACATTTTTTAGCCGCCACACTTTCACCGGCTTTAGCAGAAGTCATGGCTTGTTGTTGGTCCGCTGCACACCAAACATTAACTGCTTTATCAAAAGAACCCGACTGAAGTCCTGCTCGGGGAAAAAACAAGTAAGAAATACCAATACCTAAAGCGTTGTATTCAGACATTTCAGCATGTAATTTTCTGCAATAACCACAATCAATATCAGTAAATACTGTGACATGATGTTCCATATTTTTAGGTAAAAAATCAATCCGTTGAGAAGGTCCAAATGAAGACATCAACTCTTTACGAATTCCAGATTTCTTTTGATCAGTTAAATCAACTTTATTTTCAATATCAAAAATAGTTCCATTAATAATGTACTTACCGTCTTCACTGATGTATAAAATTTCGCTGCCTCTTCCACCATCTACCATCACTTCCTTTACACTGGCAATAGGAGTTGAATTAACTTCGATGACTTTGATATTAGATGAAGAAATTTTCTTCAATGCATCTTCATATTTCGCTTTATCATCTGATGCATTTACACATTGAATGAATGCAAACAACATAACTAATATTTTAAATTTCATGTGGGTTCCTTTGTAATTGTGTCTATAGGACAACATTAATGTTTATTGGTTCGATATAATTACAACATATTCTAACTAAAGGCTGAAAATTATCCATTGAAATTTAGAATATTTAATTAAGAAGACCAAAACCTAATCGGTATATCGACGAACTATTACCCCCAATCCTGTTTCAAATCATAGAAGGCAACCGCAGAATACAACGACAACAATTAAAGAATGTACATCAATAGACATATCAAAAAAAACAAATGAGTGGTGGAATTTCACTTAAAAAGGATGTCAACCTATGCGATTTGCCAGGAAGTGTAGTATTAGAAGAAAAGACAACTGGAAATTCCTTTTTCCAGCGTTAAATAGTATTACTTAGTCAACCAAATGAATTTATGGAGACGTGTTTTCTTGTGCCGCTGCTGCAGCTTTTCTTTCAAGCGTTGTTAAATGTGAAAGCCACTGCTCTGCATTACCTCGGGCTTTTTCAAATTTGATTGCTTTTTGAAAAGCTGTTCTGGCTTTTGAATAGTTTTTCAAACTGGCTTGACTCATTCCCAGCATTAACCAAGCATTACCGGTTTTATTTTCATCTAAACCGCCTTTTTGCAAAGCAGCATTCAAAGATTTAACTGCATTAGACCACTCTTCAAGATCCAGGTATAAATAAGAACGGGTTAAATCCATATCACCATCAGTAGCAAATGCACTGGCTTTTTCATAAGCCGCTAAAGCATTCCTCAACTCCCTTGCTTCATACCAAACAGCACCGAGTTGTTTCCAGTTTTTGAAATTAGATTCTACTTTCTTCTCATCAAGCGCTTTTTGCAAGGTTTGTCCAGCTTTAAAAGGCACGTCATTGTACGAATACAATTTAAACAATTGCATGTAATCACTTTCTTTATCAAAAAGGTTGTTACGGTATGCCAATTCCCAAACGGCCAAAGATTGTTTATCTTCCTTCAAAGTAAAATGAACAGAATGCAATTGCATCCAATACACTTTCTTATTAGGTGACAATGAAATCAATATTTGCAACACATCAGCCATTTCCGTATATTCAGACAACTCAGAATGTATCGCTAATAACAATTGATACCATGTCTCTTTAGGCTTGTCAGATAATTGGATGGCTTGTTTAATGGCATCCTTAGCTTCTCTGTATTGCTCTAATTGAACATGAGCATTGGCTTTTATCGCAAACGCTGAATCAGGAATTTCATCAACTGTATTCATATACTCATTTAGCGACTTTAAACCTTCTCGCTGCTGATCATTCAACATCAACAACTGTGCATGTTGTAACATCATTTGAAAATGAGTGGTATTCGGCAGTGAATCAAAGTCGATGGCTTTTTTGAAGTTAGCAGCTGAACCAGCATAGTTACCTTGCAAAGAATCAATATGGCCTAACAATTGATAAATAATCCCTTGAACATAGGCGTCTCTATCATTTAATTTTGCCAACATGGCGTTTAAACCCGATTTGGCTTCAGCATATTTTTCATCTGCCAGCATTTCACTGAAACGAGTAATTTTTTTACTTTGTGGCTCAGTCATCAAGCCCACCTGTCCCGAGGGCTTTCTGATAGGGTTATCAGTCTTTAATGAACCTGCAGTGACGACTGAAGCAAGCAAACATAACAACAAAATACTTAGTTTTTTCATCATAACTTAACTCCTTTATTCATCCGGCAATTCAAAACCAATGGTTTGGGTAGCTATTTGCTCTACCTTCACACCATTGACAACCTTAGGCTTAAATTTAAATTTCAGAATGGCTCTAATAGCCTCTCTATCAAAAATTCGCTTAGGTTTAGCGTCAACTACCTCAGGGTTTGAAACTGTACCAGATGTGGTGATGGTGAATTTAATTTTCACCCAACCTTCAATTTTTGCCATCAATGCCTTTCTTGGGTATTGAGGTGCAATCCTTACAATTGGAATCACGCCGCCTTCTTCTGACATGTTAACTTGACCAATAGCGCCTAAGAAAGGGCCATCACCACCAACACCTAAATCTAAATTAGGAATATTGGGTGTTGGCATATTATTAACCACTTGTTGGTTTTGCTGCACATTCATTTTAGGTGGCGGTGGTGGTTCTTTAGGTGGTGGCGGCTTCTTAGGTATTCTTCTAGAACGCTCCCTGACCTCATCTTCCAATTTCACCTTGGTAAAATCAATATTAGCGAGGGCATCATCACTACCTGGGTTTTTAGCAGCTTGGCTGACCATTGCGTGCATCAACAAATACAAAACCACAGTAATGACAGCAGCAATAAAACTAACAACTAAATAACGTGGCAAACTCATGATTTATGACCCCTGGCCTTTTTCTGCTGCAATTGAAATGCTTGTAACTCCAGCCGATTTAATCTGATCCATAACCTCTACCAAGTCACCCGTCCTGGAACCGCGATCAGCGATTATAACAGCGCTGGCTTCTGGGTTTTCAGCATGCATTTTTTCAACCCTAGAACGAACCGCTCTTAAGTCAACTTCCTGCTTGTTAATCCAAATCATTCCGTCTTCTTTAATAGCAACCAAAATATTGCCTTTTTTGACTTGTTTTGCTTGTGAACTTGAAGGTCTGGATATTTCAACACCTGTTTCTTTAACAAACGAAGTGGTTACGATGAAGAAAATCAACATAATAAACACCACATCCAGCATCGGTGTGATGTTGATTTCAGCTTCGTCTTCATGAAAATGTCTTTTTTTCATAACTATATTCTCTCAATTAATAAATTTGACCCATTGAAACTCAATAGGTTCAAATTAATGTGATTGCATGCGATCTTCTAACTTATCAGATTCCACGACAGCTTTGTGCTTAAAATAGGTAGTGAAAAACACCCCTGATAAAGCCGCTACCATACCAGCCATAGTAGGTATAGTTGCTTTCGAAACACCACCGGCCATTGCTCTGGCATTACTGGTGCCAGCGATAGCCATAATGTCAAAAACCTGCAACATACCATACACGGTACCAAACAATCCGAACAATGGACTGATGGCTACCAGCGACTCTAAAAAACCTAAGCCAGAACGCAATTGAATTGAAGCCTCAGAAACCTTAGCTTCTTTAATGCGTTTCGCATACCAAGTAGTCGTATCATCTCTAGCATCCCATTCAGAAATAATTTTATTTCTTAATTTAGGATACGTAATGAAGTAGAACCAAGAACGCTCAAGAATCATTAACCACATAACAAACAGCAACAACAAGATGGCCCAGAGTACTGGACCACCCATGTCGATAAATGCCAAAATGTCATACCATCGCTCTCTGAGCCAAAACATCTTTATTTCTCCGCCATCTTGGCAATAATACCAGCACTCTGCTCTTCAAGAACTTGAGTCTGTTTTCTCGCCATAGATTGCAATAAAGAATGTAGTACTGTTAATGGAATGGCTACAACCAGACCCAATACTGTAGTTACCAGAGCCATCGAAATACCACCGGCCATTGTACTTGGATCACCAGTACCCATTAATGTAATCATTTGGAAGGTTTGAATCATACCAACTACCGTTCCCAACAAGCCCATCAAAGGTGCAATCACATATAAAACCTTAATGAATGATAAACCAGATTCCAAAGGACCTGTTTCACGCAAAATTGCTTCATCTAATTTCAATTCCATGGTCTCAATGTCTGCATCTGGATTCTCAGTATAAACTGACATAATTCGACCCAAAGCATTGTTTTGGTTAGGTTGTTTTTTCTTCAACTGAGATTTCATTTTGCTACCAGCAGCAAATAACATGAAGAATTTAATCAGAGCAATAATCAAACCAAATGCACCCAAACCAATAATCACATAACCAACTGGACCACCTTGTTTAACTTTATCTTGGATACTTGGTGTTTGTACCACCAATTGCAAAATAGTACCGCGGGTATAATCTACAGGGACTTGAGCCAATTCGCCAGGGGCTGATTTAACAAAACTTTTTGACATGCCTGTAAATTGAGCTGAAGGTTGCTTTTGCAATCTTTGTAACTCGCCTTTACCTGCACCGGCATCAACTGCCGACTTCCAAATCAAGAAATTACCATTAGAATCAAATGCATTAAATGTACCTATTCTGGTCACTTCTACATTGTCTTCCATTTCGCCACGCTCATCACGAATGCTGGTAGTAAATCGAGAAATTTTACCTTCTTCAATGATTTCACGTTGCACCTCAACCCACAACTTTCTTAACTCCTGAATATTAGGAAGTTTAGACTGTGAAGCCAATTGAGTTAAAAAACCGACACGGTCATCTATTTCAGCAGAAGTCATTGATTCTTCGATGGCACTTCTTAAGTCACCAGCCAAGATTTTAACTGTACCGGCCATTTCGCCTAAGTTACCAGACCTTTCAGCCAAAGTTGTTTCCAAATCAGCTAAGGTGATTTCGTTTTCATCAAAAGCTGTTTTCAACTCTTCGGTTCTGCGCTCCAAAGCCGCCAATTGATTTCTGGCGTTTGACAACAAAGTTCTCTGCTGATCTCTTTGTTGTTTAAAGTCGTTTTCACGCTTTTGATTCGCTTGTGAACTTTCTGTAGCTGCTTTACGCACTACATTCAAAAGCTGGTCCAGCGACATGTCTTGAGCTTGTGCAGCAACTGTCATCAAGCCAAGAGCTAATAAAGTGATGATTTGTTTTTTCATTATTTATTCTCCTGAAACTTGAAACAAGATGGGCAAACCAACTAAGTCAGGTGCAGCTTGCTTAGCAGCAATTCTGATCCCTTGCTTAATTGATGAATTATACTGGTCTGGCAATTCTTCAAATCTTTTGGCTTTCGCATTCCACCAACCTGACTTTTTCTCATCAAGTGTTTGGTACAACAATGCTGTACGACCGATTTGCAAGAAGTTCACTTTAACACCACCATCAATATTTGCTTGGTAGGTTGATACAGAACGACCATGATCAAGTTCAATTTGATAAGCCTCTGTTACTTTTCTGTATTTTTCAGAAGTTGTTACATTGGAAGCATCCAACATATTTTCCAATTGCGTTACACGTTGTAGTCGATCAGTAATTTTAAAAGGTATATCTGCTTCAATAATCTTTCTCAACATATCAACCATTTCGATAACCATCGGAACAATCGCCCGATTGGTTGATTCCAACTCAGTCATTTGCTCGTTATAAGAAACAATGGCTGCATTTTGGTCATTAACCACTGCTTCTAACTGTTGGTTATAAACAGTTAAACTTTCGATTTCTGACAGAACGGTTCTGTATTGAACCAACAATTCTTCAGTTTGATCACTTAAACGATCAATGCTGTTTTGCGAATTGGCCGCTGAAGTATTGGTGTTAGACACCACTTGTACTGCTGTTTGTAACTGAGCAAAACTAACTGCTGAAGCTACCAATAAAGCCAACGTAACCAAACCTTTGGTTAAATTAACTTTAGAAATTTGAGATATCAACATACCTTCCCTTCCATAATTATTAATTAAGAAAATGTGAGAACTTAGATGTTTACAGCTCAATAAAAGCCAAAGAAAACATCAAAATTAAGTCCGCACTCGACTTAGTGGTGAACAAGAATAACTGCCTTTTTTGAAAAATTAAAGTAATAATTTCATAAATTAATCATTTTTTTTATTACCAATCACTCTCTATATTCTTTAAAATCCAACCACCTCAATGCTTTAGACATCAAATGACAAAAATCCACAAAAGTAAACTTTGGAAACACCTGGCCAGTTTAATCTACGACATATTTCCTATTTTAGGAATTTTACTCAGCACGTCACTTGTTTTGGTTTTACTTCGCGGCGGAAAAGAAGTCGAGCCACTCACTTTTTGGTTCCAACTTCTTTTATGCTTTGAAGTCTATTTTTATTTTTCTTATTCGTGGAAAAAAGGTGGGCAAACAATCGGTATGCGGGCATGGAAAATTGGTATAGCCAATTACCAAACCTTGACATGGACACAAGTGACATTGCGCTTCTTTAGCGGCCTTTTGTCCGTATGCTTACTGGGAGCTGGACTGTGGTATCGATACATCAATAGCGACAAACTAACCTGGATGGACATGGCTTGCGGACAAACAGTTATCGACCTCAGCCCGACACCTGATAAGGAATCAGAGCCTGAGTCTTCCTGAAAGCACCAAAATCAAAGACAAAAATAACAACATGGCTGGTAACATGGCAACAAAAAACGGGTGCACATGATACACCTCACCAAAATTTAGCAAGGTCTTATTTATAAGGTATACCACCACACCGATAATAATACCAACCACCAGCCTTTGTGCGAAGCCGCCTGACCTCACTTGACCAAATAAAACAATCACCCCGCATAGCGCTGTTGCAAACACCAACAGAGGAAAGGACAGTTTTGACCACCACGCAATTCGATAAGCAGATTGCAACACGCCTGACTGCGCACTGAAATTTTGAAACTTATTAATATCCCTTAGACTCAGGTATTTTGGCCTGGTAGTACTGATGTTAAGTATCTCAGGCTGAATTCTCGACTCCCAACTTTGCTGTAAATGCGCCTTGGTAGTCACCCCATCATCGGTAAAAGTGGACACCTTCAAATCATTCAATGTCCATTGCTGGCTTTCAAATACAGCGCGCTTAGCTTCAGAAACTTGCTTTAGCTTCTTATCCTGTAATTCAAACACAGTCACATCTTGCAACTCATAAACGCCCCGCTGAGCTTGTTGAGTCATTAGATTGGTTCGAAAGATGACATCACCGTCCCTTAACCAAATGGCATTTGCTGCAGAAGTGGCTTTGCCTTGGGACACCTGCTCATTGCGAAACTGCTGCGCCATTTGATCACCGGCTGGTGCGACATACTCGCCCATCAACACAATAACCACCAACCAAACACCCACGCTGGCTATAACAGTTCCTGCAATTCTTAGCTTGCTGACACCTGAAGCCAACATAACCACCAACTCAGAACCAGATGCCAACGCCCCCAAACTAACAACCACCGAAACCACCACACTGACCGGAAACATTTCATAAACCTTACTTGGTATGGTCAGCATTACATAAAAAAACACATCGCCTAAGGTATACACACTGGTGATGTCATTCAATTCCTTAATTAAATTGAACAACACATCTATAGACAACAATAAAAACATGGCAGCCATCAAACCAAAGGACAGCGTTCTAAAAATATACTTCCCTAAAATAGTCATATTATGTTGCCAACACCTTTGTCGCATGATCCATACGAGGACCATCCAGCTTTCTGATACGCAAAAGCGCATAAGCTGCAATGATTACATAAACCCACCACAACCCAACAGCATTGGGAATATCACCTTGCTCCAACAAAGAATGCCCAATGGTTAACAAATTTACCATCAACACATAGGCCAACAAACCCACCACTAAATTCACAAACTTGGCTTCACGGTGTGACGTTTTAGCCAAAGACATGGCCAATAAAAAAAGAGTCAGCACTGAAAATGCGGGAGATAAACGCCAATGTAATTGCGCTTTTTCCACCTGATCATCTGAATACAACAAATCCATTGTAGGCTTTGAACTTTCGTCTAATTTGGCAATCTGCTGATCCAAATCCGGCAACTTAATGTCATTCCGATCAAACTTCATCATTTGATATGCATTCGTTCCAGGCTTGCCTTCATTTCTATATCCATTAAATAAAGCGATGTACTTTTGGTTTTTTTCCTCAAACTGATAACCGTATTCAGCTGTAACCGTATCAACACGATCAGGATGATAGATGTTAGCAAAAACATTTTCGACTCTTTTGGCTTCAGCATCTATCTTCTCAACAAAAATAACCCCTTCATTGGAGAAAAATTTTTGAAACTTACCCTCAGTAAGACCCATCAAAGAGATTTTCTCATTGGCTTGAGTGGTTAACTCTTTAGATAACTTGGCAGCATGAGGGGATACCACCAATGAAACAAACAACATCAAGACAAAGACCACTACCACCAATGGCGCCATGGCTTTGACGATGTCCTTTGTTGACCAGCCAAAAGCATGTAACATTACCGCCTCTTGATTTCGGTACAACTGACTTAATGAAGTTAACATACCCAGATAAAATGAAAGGGGTATTAAGATAGCCAATACATCCACAGACCTTAAACTCAACTCAATAAACAACAACTCAGGTGGTAGAACACCACGTGCTATAGCTCGCAAGGTTGATGTGAACAAGGTGCCAATCATCAACAAAAACAACAACATTAAAACAACCAACGTTGTTTTAATCGCTTGCTTCCTGAGGTAATGGGCTAATATATTCATTAAATGACTTGGCTTTAATTGGCAGAGCATTTTAACAGATGAAATGTGTTTAGTTGTTCAGTATCTTTAACATCTGAATGATTCCTAACCAGAATACCTCCATTTTCCCCATAGAAATTCATTTATCACTGGTTAATAACAAGCAGGTTGATTAAAATGCCGAGTTCGTTCAATTTTGGAGCCCCACATGAAAATCAAATCAACCTCACAAGCTGTGAATGAATCACAGGCAGATCAAATTATTATTGGTCATTTCGAAGACCAGAAAGACAATACATTGATTAATAGCCTAGACTCCGAAGTGCAAGCGCAGTTTAAATCTCGCTTTGAACACCAAGACTTTACTGGAAAAGCTGGCCAAGTCCAAAACATGTATACAAACACTGGGCAAGTGATTACCTTAGTTGGCCTAGGAAATTCCAATAAATTAACCGCCACTGCACTTTATGAAACCACCCATACAGTCATTCAAGCGGCAGTTAAAACCAGAGTCCAATCAATCAGCAACCATTTATCTGCAATTAACACCAAAGAGATTGAGCCTGCGATGGCCGTTAAGTTAGTCACCTTAGCCTCTTCGCATGCTGAGTATCGTTATGAAGACACCAAATCATATAAAAAAGACAACAAGCATAAAATCAAAACCCTGGAAGTGGCAGCGAGTGAATCACAATTAGAAGCATTTAATCACGCCAAAGCCATGGCCTCTGGAGTCTCTGCAGCTCGCCACCTTGGCAACAACCCACCCAATATATGCAACCCTAAATACATTGCCAGTTATGCAACAAAGATTGCTGAAAAGAATAAAAACTGTGAAATCAATATATTGAATCACAAACAAATGAAAAAAATGGGTATGGGTGCTTTATTGGCCGTAGGCCAAGGCAGTGCCAACAAACCCAAAATGGTGGTTTTAAAATACAATGGCGCAGACAAAGACCAAGCGCCGATTGCATTGGTTGGTAAAGGCATTACCTTTGATACCGGCGGTATCTCATTAAAACCTGGCGCTAACATGGACGAAATGAAATATGACATGTGTGGTGCTGCAACTGTTATTGGTGGCTTTGTCGCTGCTGTTGAACTCGGTTTACCTATCAACTTATTGACATTTGTTCCTGCTGTTGAAAACATGCCAGATGGTAAAGCCTATCGTCCTGGTGATGTCATCACTTCTTACTCAGGAAAAACCATTGAAGTACTGAATACGGATGCAGAGGGTCGCATGATTTTATGTGACACATTAACCTATGCACAAGAGTTCAAACCCACCGTTGTGTTAGATTTTGCCACGCTAACGGGTGCATGCGTGGTTGCTTTAGGACACCAAGCCTCTGCTGTTATGACTAAAACCGATGGTTTATTTGACGACTTAAAAACAGCTGGCTTGCAGTCTCATGACCGGGTTTGGGAATTACCACTTTGGGATGAATACCAGAAGCAGATTGATACCACATTTGCCGACATGCAAAACATCGGCGGTTTCCCAGCTGGGACCATCACTGCTGGATGTTTCTTGTCACGGTTTACCGAAGGTCAAAAATGGGCACACATTGATATCGCTGGCACGGCTTGGAACAATAAAAAAGACGGCGCCACTGGCCGGCCTGTTGCCATGTTGGTACAGTATCTAATCAACGAAAGTCAAAAGTAAACCCTCTAAGCTCGTCACCCCTGCAAATGCCGGGGTGACTGAATTGTTAACCGCATAAAATCTAAAAAGAACAACACCAACCATGATAGAAAAATACGACCCAACTCAGATTGAAACCAAATGGTACCAAAACTGGGAAAAGAACGGATACTTTAAAGCTGGGGCCACAGGCAACACGGACAGCAATGAAACATATTGCATTATGATTCCTCCGCCCAATGTTACCGGTACTTTACATATGGGGCACGCCTTTCAAGACACTATAATGGACACTTTGATTCGTTACCATCGCATGCAAGGCAAGGACACCTTATGGCAACCGGGAACCGATCATGCAGGGATTGCCACCCAAATGGTGGTGGAACGCCAACTGAATGCCCAAGGCACATCGCGGGCTGAACTGGGTCGCGATGCATTTGTTGATAAAGTGTGGCAATGGAAAGAGCAATCGGGCAACACCATCACCAATCAATTACGTAGAATGGGCGCCTCACCTGATTGGTCAAGACAACGGTTCACCATGGATGACGGCTTGTCCGCTGCCGTAATGAAAGTGTTTGTTGATTTACATGAAGAAGGCTTGATTTATCGCGGCCAACGCCTGGTTAATTGGGACCCTACTTTAAACACAGCCTTGAGTGACTTGGAAGTTGAATCGGTTGAAGAAAATGGTTTTATGTGGCATTTCAATTACCCAGTTGCAGATGAAAATGGTTTAGCCACCGATCAATTTTTAACCATTGCCACAACCCGACCTGAGACTCTGTTAGGTGACACAGCGGTTGCTGTCAACCCAGAAGATGACCGATTCAAACATTTAATTGGCCAGCACGTTTTACTGCCTATTTGTGACCGTTTGATTCCAATTGTCGGTGACGAACATGCTGACCCAGAGAAGGGCACTGGATGTGTAAAAATCACGCCAGCACACGACTTCAATGATTACCAAGTAGGCCAAAGACATGACTTGCCTTCTTTGAACATACTTAATTTTGATGCCACCATAAACAAAAATGCGCCAGCGGCCTACCAAGGATTAGCCAGGTACGATGCTCGCAAAGCTGTGGTGACAGAGATGGAACGTCTGGGCTTGTTGGTTGAAATCAAACCACATACTTTGATGGTACCAAGAGGCGATCGATCGGGTGACGTGATTGAACCCATGCTGACCAACCAATGGTATGTAGATGCCAAGACATTGGCCAAGCCAGCCATCGAAGCGGTAGATAGTGGCGAAATTAAATTTGTTCCTGATAATTGGAAAAATACATACTATGCGTGGATGAACGACATTCAGGACTGGTGTATTTCTCGCCAATTATGGTGGGGTCATCGCATTCCTGCTTGGTACGATGAACAAGACAATATTTATGTGGGTCTTGATGAAGCCGATGCCCGGAAGAAACACAACTTATCCGATGACATTAAATTGCGTCAAGATAACGATGTTTTAGACACATGGTTCTCTTCAGCCTTGTGGCCTTTTGCCACTTTAGACTGGCCAGAAAACTCAAAAGAACTGCAAACCTATTACCCGACCAATGTTTTGGTCACCGGATTTGACATCATCTTTTTCTGGGTTGCCAGAATGATTATGATGGGCATTAAGTTCATGGATAATATTCCGTTCAAAGAAGTCTACATTCACGGTTTGGTTCGAGATTCTAATGGACAAAAAATGTCGAAATCCAAAGGCAACGTTTTGGACCCCATTGACCTCATTGATGGCATCAGTTTGGAATCCCTGTTAGAAAAAAGAACCCAAGGTTTGATGCAAGATCAACCGAAGAAAATTGAACAAATTAAACAAGCAACCATCGCTGAATTCCCTGAAGGCATTAAACCCTATGGCTGTGATGCCATGCGATTTACCTTTGCCTCATTAGCCAGTACTGGTCGCGATATCAACTTTGATATGGGTCGAGTCGAAGGGTACCGAAATTTTTGTAACAAAATCTTTAATGCATCACGTTTTGTCTTCATGAACACTGAAGACTATGTCCATACTGAATTCGATATAAGCAAAGCGTCAACTGTTGAAAAGTGGATTGTTTCCAGGCTCCAAGATTGTATTGTTGAATACCGCAAGCACATGGATCGATACCGTTTGGATTTGGCCAGTCAAGCCATTTATGATTTCTTCTGGAATGAATACTGCGATTGGTTTCTAGAATTGTCAAAACCATTGTTAAAAACCGAACAAAAACATCAGTTACAAAACACATTACTATATGTTTTGGACCAAGCCTTGCGCTTGCTACACCCCATCATGCCTTATGTGACTGAAGAAATTTGGCAAGAAGTTAAAAGCAAACTGGATATACAAACTGAATCTATCATGATCAGCGCATTTCCAGTTGTCAATGAAAGCTTAATCGACAGCCGTGCAGAAACAGAAATCAAATGGGTCAAGTCCTTAACGCTGGGCGTCAGACAAATTCGAGGTGAAATGAACATACCCCCCTCTAAAAAACTGACTGTATTACTGTCTCAAGCCAATCAACAAGATCAAACCTTTATGCAAACAAATTTACCATTATTAAAAACAATGGCTCGTTTGGACAGTTTGACACTACATCATGATGATCAAGAGGAACCACCTGCAGCGACTGCTTTAATGGGCGAAATGAAAATACTCATCCCTTTGGCAGGCTTGATAGACAAAGCTGAAGAAAGTAAACGAATACACAAACAACTTGAAAAACTCAACCAAGAAATCAAACGCTGTGAAGGCAAGTTGAACAATGAAAAATTCGTCAGTAAAGCACCAGACCATTTAGTTGATGCTGAAAAAACAAAATTACAAGGCTACCAAGTTGCCCTACAAGAATTGAATGAACAACTGGATAAATTAAATAATATGTAACAGCATTTTAAGCGGTGTTAAACCCAACCAACACCGCTTCAACTGTCTGCTGATTTATTTCTCTGCTTGCTCTATCAAAAATCACTGGCCTTGAGGTAGAATAATTACAAGCGTTATTGAAATAAAACTATATGAAATTCAAATCATTAACAATCCTTTGTTTGGTAACACAACTGTGTTTAGCAGCCTGCCCAGACCAAACGGTATACCCTCATGCCATGTTTCCTGAATTAAAGATAGAAACCAGCATGGGAACCGTAGTGGTCGAACTGGATAGGAACAAAGCACCGATGACAGTTAACCATTTCCTTAAACATGTAAAATCTAAAGCCTACGATGACAACTTGATTCACCGTGTGATCAAAGACTACGTAGTACAAACCGGTGCATTTAAAAGTGACTTATCAGACCTCAACAATTGTGGTGAACTTTTTAATGAATCAGGCAATGGTTTAGAAAATAACCGTGGTACCATCGCCATGGCACGATACGATGACCCCCACTCTGCCTCCAGTAGCTTTTATTTTAATGTGAGCGACAATACAAACCTGAATCCGAGCAAAAAATCTTGGGGTTATGCCGTATTCGGCTATGTGGTGTCTGGCATGGATGTGATTGATAAAATATCGCAAACAAAAACCGAATACAATAAGACGTTAAATGCACAAGATGTACCTATTGCCCCTATTAAAATTATTTCCGTGAGGTTGGTTCAATGACAGAAGAATTTATACGTTTCGATAAAAATGATCAAACATGTACCATCTATGTGGCAGGTGAAGTTGATTTAGCTAACTCCTCAGAAGTTAGAAAAACAATTTTAAGCGCCTTAAAAACCACCGCTGAAGTTGTGGTTAATTTAGAAAAAGTTGAATACATTGATTCCTCTGGAATTGCAGCTATGGTTGAAGGTCTACAATTTGCCAACAGCCATGGCAAGACATTCAGTCTCAGTTCGCCAAGTAATCAAGTGCGTTCAATCCTTGAACTGGCTCGCTTGGACCAGGTATTTAACATTGAGTAATTTTTTAGTCAAAAGAATAGAAAGCATCGGAATGTGGACATTCCAGGCTGTTGAACGCTTGGGGTTTGCTATGCGATTATTTTGGGACAGTTTTTATTGGCTCATAATAGGCCGCAGGTATAAACAAAAAGTTCGCTTAAGACAGGTGGTTGAACAAGTTAGGGTCAATGGATTTGATGCCTTACCCATCGTGACCGCTTTGTGTTTTGTTGTTGGTATGATGCTGTCCATTCAATTGCTTTACGCCTTATCCGATTTTGGTGCTGAATCACAAGTATTATTGGCCATAGCCAAATCTGTAACCCGTGAATTTGCCCCTTTAATCACGGGTGTTATTGTAGCCGGCAGGTCAGGCGCATCGATTGCAGCAAGAATCGGCTCACAAGTCGTTTCACAAGAAATTGATGCCTTGAAAGTCATTGGTATTGTTCCCGTTCGGTATTTGGTTTTACCACCACTGTTGGGATTAATGATTTCAATGCCATTGTTGGTTATTTGTGCTGATTTTACCGCCATCTTTGGTGGGGCTATATTCAGTGTACAAAAATTAGACATGAGCATCAGTGCCTATATGCTAGAGTCATTCAACGTTTTAATCGTAGGTGATATATTACAAGGTCTGATTAAAAGTGTGGTGTTTGGAATTATTATTGTATTGGTTGGTGCGACCACAGGTTTTTATGTAACTGGTGGCGCTGAAGGCGTAGGTAAAGCCACAACCAGTGCGGTGGTTATTTCAATTTCATTCATTGTATTGGCTGACATGATAGCCAGTTATTTCTTGACCCAATAAGTAATGGAAACTAAACGCAAAATCAATAACAACGAAACCGTTATAGAAGTGAACAACTTAGTCACGCATTATGGTCAACGAAAAATTCTTGATGGTGTCGATTTAAACATAAAGAAAGGTGAAATCAGAGTCGTCATGGGTGGTTCAGGCTCTGGCAAGTCTACACTGCTCTGGCACATTTTAGGTTTGTATCAACCAACCCAAGGACAGATTAAGTTGTTAGGTAAAGACATCCACACCATCAGTTTCAATGAACAACTCAAATTAAAACAAGACATCGGCGTTTCCTTTCAAAGCGGCGCTTTATTTTCATCCATGACAGTCGGTGAAAATGTGGCATTGCCATTAAGAGAATTTACCGATCTGGATGAAAACACCATACGCATCATTTCCCGGATGAAATTGGAAGTAGTCAATCTAGGTGGCTTTCATAAATTGATGCCATCACAACTTTCTGGCGGCATGGTCAAACGGGCCGCACTGGCACGGTCGATCGTCATGGATCCAAAACTTTTGTTTTTTGACGAGCCCTCTGCAGGACTAGACCCTGTTGTCTCATCCGAAATTGATGATTTAATTTTATCTTTAAGAGACACCATGGGAATGAGTATGGTGGTGGTCACTCACGAATTAGACAGTGCTTTTAAAATAGCTGATAAAATCACAGTTCTGGACGAAGGCAAAAACCTGATAACCGGCACGGTTGAAGAAATTCAGAAATCAGACAACAAAAGAGTCATGGATTTATTACAACGACGCTCTAGACATGATAAATTGAATCCAAAAGACTACCTGAAAAGGCTAACACAGGAAAACTACACATTAACATGAAAAGACACATCAGTAATTATTTTTGGGTGGGGTTATTTACCATAGTCATATCAATTTTGACCCTTTGGTTGTTAGTCAAAATGACAGGCAAAGAATCTGATGCCATTGAATATAACAGCTATTACAGCAATGTAACGGGCTTGGGTTACGGGACCCCCGTCTACTTTGAAGGTTATCGGATTGGCCAAATCGAATCCATAACCCCAGAATACAAACAAACTAAATTAGACTTTAAAGTCACATATTCAGTGGTCAAAGCATGGAAAATACCGATTGACTCTAAAGCTCAAATTAACTCAGCTGGATTACTGGCTGACATGTCCATTAACATCAAAGGCGGTGAAGCCAAAACACATTTTCCAGAAAATGCCACCATTCCTGGCTTGCCGCCCGCTGACTTATTTGCCCAGCTAGGCGATGTTTCTAACAATATTACAGACATCACCGAAGAAAAAATAAAACCCATGTTAGACATGTTGTATGAAAGGTTGGACAGCATCACTTTACAAATTGATAGCGGCTTACCGGGTATCATGAATAATGTCAATAACTCGACGGCTCAATTAGATCAGCTGATGAACTCAGCCAACCAAGTATTAAGTAGTGAGAACACTGAAAACTTAGAAGCTTTCGTTGCTAATTTGGCAAAATTAAGTGATCAAATGCAACAATCAGTTGCGGCCCTAGACGATGGCCTAAATAACATCAACGGCCTAGTGACAGATGCCAGGGGCCTGATATCAGCCGATGATTCAGACATGGCCGAATTATTGAAAACCGCATCGACAAGCATGTTAGCCCTGTCCAATAAACTCGACTCAATCACCAACGAAATTGAAAGTGCATCGATGAATTTAAATGAAGCCACCAATTTAATCAGAAAGAACCCCTCTTCATTGATATTTTCATCCAATCCAGAAGTAGCGGATGACGACTTATGAATAACACCATTAAAACCATTATCCTGACTTTATTAGTTTTCGGCTTATATGCCTGCTCTGGCAAGCAAGCTCAAACTAAAAAATATTTTAGAATAGCATCAAGCCAGGTCAGTAGCACAACTGATATAAAACCTTTGACTTTGGTAGTTAAAAGACCAACCGCCCTCAGTATTTTAGGTGGCAGGCCCATGGTTGCGACCAAAGACGATCAGTCTTTAATTCAACTGAGCCATAACTTTTGGATAGAATCACCCAAGGTGTTGTTACACGACATCATTAAAAACTGGTCAGCTCAACATTGGCAGTCGGTTACGACGCAAACCCCAAATCAAATCAACTTCCAAACTTTGAACACCCGCATATTGGCCTTCGAAAAAAACCAAGCACTGGCCACTGTAACCTTGGAATTTTTCTTATATGATGACTTAAACACTTTGCTGTTCAATAAAACGTTCACTCACTCTGAGACCATTGAAGATGAAGGCTTTAATGGGTTTTCAAGAGCAATCGGGCGTTCAGTTGACCATATCCTAAGCCAGTTGGCAAACGAACTTTAATATGATTAGCAATCAATTATTCAAAGAATTAGGCTTATTGAACCTGGTTTCAAAACAACACAGCGCGCAACCAACAGCAGTGACAACTGAACCCCAAAATACAGCCGAAGTCGCAACAATCCACACCGAAGTCGAAGCTAAAAACTCAGTACAAAGCATCAAAAACCAGGCAGAGAAAATTGACAAAAATGAATTTCGTTTACTGGTAAAAATGCTCCAAGCAATAAACCATGAGTGTCAGTATGACCACATTGAATACGATGGCAAGGTTGTTAAATATAAACTCCCATCAAACACCTTGGTTTTTCATGACATAAAAACACCTGATCATGATCAAACCATTAATTTGAGTAGCTTGGCTGATTTACTCAGCGATCCAAGCTTAAAAAGACCTGTATGGGAAAAACTAAAAAAACTAGCCATTTAACCACTTCTGGCATTAGGGTGAAAATTCTTTAGACACCCTAATAACAGTCAAATTTACCAGGGTTTGTGGTTCGAACTAAAAAAGACTTTCAAAGTTTTATATTGCGAGTTTTCAATCTGGCTTTTTTTATATCAAAAAAATTGACTTGGTAAGCATAAAAAGTTAAGTTTAGTCTTTTTACAGAAGGCGGAATAGATTGATGAAACAAACAATATCAATATTGATTTTATTTGCATCTCTAAGTGTCAATGCACAAAGTGACATTTCAAGCAAATTTTCTTTGTCAAACAACAATGCTCCAGAAGCACCTCAAGCACTTTTAAGTTGTGCTGGTTATGATGCCTATCAGCAACCTTTAGATGATGCCAATTTCGCTAACGCAAATACTAGTGATGCAGAATTTTCACGTACAGTCCATGAAAGTATGGTTGATGGTACAGGTGCAATTACACCCATGATTAATGGCAGTTCAAATGGAATGAAAATTTGGGGCTTGTCTTTAGAATTCGATCCAAATCTAGGTTTTGTTGGTAGTTGTGTCGAAGATTACACGGCATTAACTCCTTTTAATATTACATTCAGTGATAATAATGCAGGACAACCGGGCAATGTAATCGCTTCTGTAACAGCAACTGTTGATAATGTTACGGAAACAGGCGTTCCCTTTGCGTTCACCACTATTCAAGAAATTAACCTGTCCTATCCGGAAACAGACATGACCAATGTTTCTTGGGTTTCAATTCAAAGACAACAAGGCCAAAATGCCACCAATGGTAATGCCTGTACGTTTCTTTGGCTAGATGAAACTGCCGTTTCATATGACGATTCAGCCTTAGCTGATGACGGCGTAACATTAACTCCTCTGATTGCTGATCAAACCATGTGTCTTAATGAATATGTATATGTTCCACCTCAACCAGTTCCTTCATTAAGATGGTACAGCATGATTGCTTTGTTATTAGCCATTGGATTTTTCTCTACCAGACTTTTTCTTAAAGCAAGAAACTAATCCAGTCGCATCAGCGATAAAAAGAAAGCCAAGTTGAGTTAACTTGGCTTTTTTATATCTACCAGGTATAGCTTGACTTGTTTATGATTAGGCATTTGAATACAACCTCTATAACTCATCATGATAGAATGTAAAAATGAAATTCATTCTCTTCTTAAGTCTAATTATTGGCGCATGTTTTACCTCTGAAGCACAAGAGGAAGAACATATTTATGATGGTGTCGATTACCGTTGGTATTGGAATGCCAATCTGGGTATTGTGGTTCCAGATGACGACATTCGCTTGAATGAAGCCAATGTGATTGATTTAAGGGTGGGCAAACATTTTACTGAAAACTGGGCGATGGAATTTGAAGTCATGCGAGATGAATACGATTTCGATATAGACTTTGACTTAAAGCACTATTCTGCGGCTTTTAATTTTATGTACACCAATCATGACCCATTGTGGAAACCCTATTTCTTAGTGGGTGTCGGGAGCATCTATTCTGACTCCAGGTTTCCTCAAACAGAAGATACAGATATGATCGTAAATTTAGCCACTGGTGGCTCTTGGTACTTTACGGGCAATGGCGTACGTATTAGGGCAGAAGCCCGATTGCGGTTAGACACCAACGATTCTGAATTACCCGGTCAAGATGGCTTTGGTGATGGACAATTTACCATTGGTATCATAGTCCCTATAGGTGATTAACCACTTATAAATAAGGCAATAACCAACCACTTCTTTGCTTATACTTTTTCCATTCTGGGTAACGAGACAAACTGTGTTCTTTGGCCACCATATTGGGCCAAAATACCAACAGCCACACTGACACCAAAATGACCACCGCTGCCCAGTGCCACGCCAACAAACCAAATGCCGTATAAATCATCATCTCACCCAGGTAGTTTGGATGTCTGATGAACTTATGTATACCACTATCAATCAAACCCTTCTGGTATTTCAGGGTGTAATATTTTTGTGCATCTGCCGCAATCATAATCACACAACCCAAAACACACAATGAAATACACAAGGCAAACCACAGGTTCTGCGACAGTGGATAATCCGGGGTTTGTGGCTGACTAATAAGCAACCATGCAATCACCCAATACCAAAATAACACACCAAAAAAAGCCACCAAACCACCAGCTATAGTGACCTTTTTTTGCCAGCCTGTATCGGGAAAATTAAAATCCTTAAGCAACCAGACAAACCCATAACTTCCATGCAGTGCCAGATAAACAAAGGCGGCTGTACTGAAATTCTGATAAAACCACATCAACCAAGCGACAAAGACAAAAGTACCTGCTTTTTGAAAATTAATTACCCAAGACAGTTGCCAAATTTTAGGCCCGCCTAAAAAGTCAGTAGTCAGGTAATCAGCCAATGTTTTTAATCGAATCATCATCCATACATCTTAGAACGCCGCCAAACTTGATTCAATAAATGTTTTTCAGTGAATCCGCAGAATAAGCTTTCATTGCAGTGTATTGTTCAGCTTTTAGCTTATGCACCCATTCTGGATCTTGTAACAAGCACCTGCCAACTGCAACCAAATCGTATTCATCGGCTTGCAACGACTTTTCAATCAATTCAAATTGCTCAGTTGAAACCGCAGATTGTGTTGTCATGCCCCTTTTCGCCTCGTCAACAAAACCACCATCTAAGCCCACGCTTCCTACAGTGATGCATGGCTTGCCAGAGAGTTTTTTGGTCCAGCCAGCCAAGTTTAAATCAGAGCCTTCAAATTCTGGCTCCCAAAAACGACGTGTAGAACAATGAAATATATCAACCCCAGCATCCACCAATGGATCTAAAAATTGCTTCAACTCTTCAGGAGTGTCAGCCAATTTCAAGCCGTAATTTTGTAGCTTCCATTGAGAAAATCGCAAGACAATCGGAAAATCAGGACCAACGGCATCACGCATTTTACGAATCATTTCTGTAGCAAATCGAGTTCTTTGCACCAAATCGCCGCCATAAACATCACTTCTTAAATTGGTCTTGTCCCAGAAAAATTGATCCAACAAATAACCATGAGCACCGTGTATTTCAACACCATCAAAACCCAGCTTCTGCGCTTGTACCGCCGCCTCGACAAATGCCGCTATGACTGCATTAATATCCGCTTGAGTCATGGCAACTCCATTCGGTTTCCCGGGCGCCAACAACCCTGATGGGCTGTAGGCAGGAACAGCTTCGTCGGGCTGTAAACAGTCCTTACGAACACCACCAACATGCCAAAGCTGTGGCATAATTTTGCCACCTTCTTGATGCACCGCATCCAACACTTTTTTCCAACCTGCCAAAGCCTCATCACCATAGAAAAATGGTACATCCGGATAACCGTTGGCCGCTTTGTGTCCTACGCAGGTCCCTTCCGTAATAATAAGCCCTACATCATTGGCCGCTCGTCTGCGGTAATAATCAACATTGTGCTGATTAGGCACATGCCCTGGTGAAAAACTACGAGTCATTGGAGCCATAACTATGCGATTTTTAAGCTTCAGCGTGCCCAACTTAATGGGTTTGAAAATAGATTGTGTCATTGGTTTAATTGTTTTGAAAGGTTGACCAGAGAGATAAGTGCTTTATCTAAAAATTCAATGGTGGTGGAATCAGTTAAATCCCCTGATTGATCAAATTTGCCACTGGCTTGCGAAATCATCACCTCTGGTTTATTAACCACAAATGCATTCAAGAAAACCAAGATCTGGCGCAGGTGGTACTGACTTCGAGCCGTCCCGAGACCTGGACTGGCTCCCATAATTGACACCGCTTTCCCATTGAAAGCTTGGTTGTCTACCCGAGATAACCAATCAATTGCATTTTTTAGCACCCCCGAAACTGAATAATTATATTCTGGTGATGCCAATACAATGGCATCGGCTTCAAATAATTCATCATGAGCCCGTTGAACCGGGGCTGGAATGCCTTGGGCATTGACATCTTGGTTATAAAGTGGGAAATCACTGATATCGATCACACTAAACTCAATCCCTTTGGCTTTTAACAACAACGCAACCTTACGCAATAAACCACTGTGTGTAGAATTTTTTCTTAAACTACCTGAAATGCCTGCAATTTTCATGAAATTTCCTTTGCTGTAAAACCATAATTATAAGCAAACAACGTGAATTGAATGCCAAATTAATTGTAGCTGTGGTATTTTCTCTCAATAAAACTTAATGTACCGTGGCGCTGTTAACCAATGATTAAAAGGCCGCAGCCAGATTAAAATCCATCTCTTGGGCTGATACTGGATGAATGAACTTGAGCTGTTGACTGTGTAATTCCAAGCGATCAGACCACGCCAAGGCATCACCTTCGGCATAAAGCTGGTCACCCACAATCGGATGGCCTATATGCAGCATATGTACCCTTAATTGATGCGATCTGCCAGTGACAGGTTTCAATTGAACCAGGGTGGTGAACTCTTCTTTGTCAAGCACCGACCAATGCGTTAATGCTTTCTTACCCTTTTCGTCATCCACCATTTGTTTGGGGCGGTTGGGCCAATCACAAATTAATGGCGCTTCTATCACCCCACTCTCCCGAGCCAAGTGACCATAGACCCGAGCGATGTATTGTTTCTCAACCTGGCGCTGTTCAAATTGTCGGCTTAAAGAAACATGACTGGCTTTATTTAAGGCCATTACAATCAACCCCGAGGTTTCCATATCCAAGCGATGAACCGTGGTGGCTGTTGGGTGACTTTCTTGGGCCCTACTCTGCAATGAATCCTTATGAGCCTGCTTCCGTCCTGGAACCGACAACAAGCCAGAAGGCTTGTTCAACACCAGCACATCTTCGTCATGATATACCTCATCTAAATAAGGTTTCATCGGTGGTTGATAAATCACCTTTTACCTTTATACATGGCTTTTCTTTCAGCATCCTTGGCGGCTTTCGCAGCCAACAAAACAGCAACTTCTTTGAGCTCGGACCGCATCATATCTGGCGTTTCCAAGGTAATCCGGCCTAACACGCCCGTTCTGAATTCATTAAGAAACAAGCTAGAAATCCGTGTCAAATCAACCCGACCACCAGACCGTAGCGCCCCCCTTTGCTGACCTATTTTAACCAATAAATCATAAGGTTCCGCTGGCATCACAGCAATATCAAACCTTTCAGCGATGGTGGTTTGATAGGCACCAAGCACATATTCAGCCAAAAAGAAGGCTTTGTCTTCGGCTTCAACAATATTGTCTTTAATTCCACCTGTAACTGCCAAACGATAGGCACTGTTTTGATTGTCAAATCGTGGCCATAAAACACCTGGGGTGTCATGTAAAATAACATTACCAGGGAGTTTAATTCTTTGCTGCCTTTTGGTGACTGCTGCTTCATTTCCGGTTATTGCAATGGTGCGGTCAGCCATGATGTTGATGATGGTAGATTTCCCCACATTAGGGATTCCCATAATCATCACTTGAATCGGCTTTTTGTTCACTTCACGATGAGGAAACCAATTCAAACACCATTGAGGGATTTGTTTAATCAATGATTTGTCAGAGGTATTTACAGCATAAGCTTTAACCGTTTCATCTCGCTGCAATTCATCCACCCAAATTTGATTCAATGCCTCATCAGCCAAATCGGATTTATTTAACAGCTTAATACAAGGCGTTTGACCTCGAAGCTTTTGTAACAATGGGTTTTGCGAACTGTAAGGCAAACGTGCATCCAAAACCTCAATCACCAAATCCACTTCCGGTAACAATTGTTTAATTTCTTTTTGGGCTTTATGCATATGCCCCGGGAACCAGTTGATGCTCATTTATACTCTCATGACAATAATGCGGTTATTTTAACTGACTTGACGTGTTAAAAACTTGAAATCACTGCCTCATAACACTTTTTCTGCCCTTATGACGCACAAGGCCAATGCCTGTTCTCGAATATGCAATCTATATTTCATCCTTGGGATATAATGATGTGATGACAAATGCATTCAATCATTCCACAAACCTGCTTGTAATTTAAACCATTGAAGCCGGTTAGCCCAACACATTTTCAGGCACTGGCATATTGGACAAGACAGATCACACAACAGATGCAAGTATGAATATAAATCATTGGAAAAAAATAGAATCTATCTATGATCAGGCCATAGGTCTTAAGCCACAAGATCAATTAAACTTCGTTGAAAAACTAGCCGCAGGTGATCAACAACTCATCAGCCAGATGATGAAAATGCTGGCTGCAAAAAACGTTGGCTTTATGGAAACCTACCCAGGAAAATTTTCAGAAGATAACTGGGACCTCACCCAACCCAAAACACTTGGCAACTTTAAAATAATTAAAAAAATTGCCACAGGTGGCATGGGGCGGGTGTATTTAGCCCAATCAATCAGTGCTGATGTGCCTATCCAAGTCGCTCTAAAAACCATCCGAGTTGAATTGATTAACCAGGATTTAAAAAACAAATTCCAAAATGAAAAACAAGTCCTCTCCAAGCTCCAACATAAAAATATTGCCCGATTAATTGATGCTGGCATCACTGAACAAAACATCCCGTACATCGCGACACAATGGATAGAAGGGCCAAACATCAAACAATATTGTATTACACAGAAACCGTCGCTAAAAGAACGGCTCAGACTGTTTTTACAAATATGCGATGCAGTGGCCTTTGCTCATAACAATTTAATCATTCACCGCGACCTTAAACCTGACAATGTATTGGTCGATAAACACCATCAAGCGATGTTACTCGATTTTGGCATTGCCAAAATTATTGATGACAATCAAAACCAACAAACCCAAACTCAAATTTATACACCTGATTACGCAGCCCCTGAACAAATCAATGGTGAGCCATGTACCGTAGCGACTGACATTTACTCACTCGGTGTGGTTTTATATGAACTATTAACCAACACCAAATACTTTGATTTATCGACCCTATCTGCAGCGCAAAAAATAAAAGCCATTAACTCACCAAAAAATATTGAGCTTAATAAGCTTACATTAGACCAGTCATTGCCTTATAGCTTGACAAAAATTAAAGGGCCATTAGAAAACATCATCAACAAAGCCATGCATGTAGAATCAAACAGAAGGTATGGCTCTGTTGCTACTTTGGTTTCGGATATCAAAAACTATTTAGCAAGCAGACCGGTGACTGCCATGAAAGACAGCTATGGGTATAAACTAAAAATGCTGGTTAAGCGTAATAAACTATCAAGTTTTTTCATCTTTTTGGCTTCAGCATCAGCCATATTGGGCTCAGCCCTTACCATTAAACAATTGAATGAAAAACTAATTGAAGTCCAAAAATCCCAACAAATTACTGACTTTTTAATTGATTCAATTCAAGCCAGCGACCCAGATGTGACCAAAGGTGAAAACCTTTCTGTAATCGAGTTTTTACAAAATGCCAAAATACGTATTCAAGAAAGTGATTTCAATGACAATAAACTATCCAGTGATTTGAAATCAACAATTGCCATAGCATTAACCAAAGTTGGGGCCTATAAAGAGGCGGAAAACCTGTTGATTCAGTCGATCAACGATGACGTCAATAACGCCAAAGCTCACATCGCATTAGCTCATTTATACCTGGAACAAAAGTCTTTTGAGTTGGCAAATAAAGAACTGATTTACTTACAAAAGAATCAAAAATCACTCTCACCAAGAGAACAAATACAGCGACAACAACTCGCTGCCAAGGTGCTATTAAACCAAGGAAAATTTGAATCTGCCATTCAAACCATTCAAACGGTATTATCCAAACAAAACCAACAAAACTTGCCACAGCTGATTGAAAGCAAGTTGATTTTTGCGACCATATTAGATGAATACGATCATGTTGATGACTCAACCAAAATACTCAGAGAGACCTTAGAGTTAAGTCAGACAGCTTACGGAATCGACTCAACTCAAACCACTCAAATACTTGAACAATTGGCCAGAAACTTATCTAATTCCAGTCCTGTTCCATGGCCTGAAGTTTTTGAACTTTATCAACGAAGCCTGAAAAACCAAATACTCATTTATGGTGAAAATCACCCAATAGTGGCCAAATCTTTATTGAATGAAGGTTTTGCCTATAAGTTTTTTGGTGATTTAGAAAAAGCATCCAACAATGCCACGCGTGCAAGGGATATTGCCCTTAGTAACTTTGATGAAAATCATATATTGGTTGCACACATCGATTTACTGCGATCTCAATTAAGCTTTTTAGATGGCAAACTAGACACTGCCATTTCTCACCTTGAAAAGGTTTTGAACACATATACCCGCCAGTATGGTGAAAACCATTTCACCACCAATCAAGCAAAAACCACCTTAAATGCATATTTAATTAAAGCTGAACGCGGAGAAGAAGCTTTGGCCAACCTCTTAGTGATGTACCAATCTCAAAAGGAACAATTGGGAGAACATCACAAAGCCGTATTTTACGTCAAATTGCATATCATCAAAGCCTATAACCTACTCAAGATGTATGACCAAGCTGTAAACGAAGGCCTTATTGCATGGACCAACGCCAAACAACATATCGGCGCTGAAAGCATTCTGACCATAGGCCTTCAAATCGAACTGGCCAAAAGCCACCTCAATAACAACCATCCGCTAAAAGCCATTGAACTGTGTAAAGAACTACTCAACTTCGAGCAAATCATCAACAATCAGATTTATAACAAAACCGTCTCAGATCTAATCTCGCAAGCCAATGCATTGATTGAAGGCGAGTCAGCATTAAAATAAATTGAACCATGCTAACATTGATAAAAATCAACCCGGTGGACTTGTCTGAATGTTCAAATACGCGGCTTGTATAATGTGATGAGAATCAAAGTATCACTCAATCTAAATTCAGACCTGGTTCGGATTGAATTGGTATGATGACCTTTTAGTTTTTTTTAACATAAACCATGCAAAGCGCTCAAATTACACAACTGTTAAATAAGTCAAACATCGATGCAGAAGCTTGGGATAAAATTTTGCCATTGGTTTACCATCAATTAAAAGTGTTGGCGCGCAACGTAAAATATAAACACAAAAGCAATCTGACGTTAAATACCACATCGTTGGTCCATGAAGCCTATATTAAACTGGGAAAAAAACACAGTTTAAATGTTGATGGCACCAGACACTTCTATCAACTGGCAGCTCAATCCATGCGCCAAATATTAGTCGATAATGCCAGGGCAAAATTATCACAAAAAAGAACACCAACTGATGAGTCTAACAGCCAAGATCAATACTTCTTGGAAATTAACAACCAAGTCTCTTCTGCCAAAGAAATCTTAGAAATTGAATCGGCCTTACAAAATTTAGAAAAGTTGGACGCACAATTAGCCAGCATCGTCGTTAATCATTTTTATGGCGGCTATACTTTTGTGCAAATTGCTGACATGTTGAATTTATCTGAAAGAACTACCATGAGATACTGGGATAAGGCAAAAGCCTTTATCTACGCACAATTGCATTAATTATCTGAATCTAAACTCACACTCAAACCACATACCCTACTAATCATTATTAAGACTTGTGATAACCATCTGGCATGAGCAAACAAAATAAATCAAAGGTGGGTTTATAGCCCACCTTTATTCGGGTAATAATTATTTTCTATAGACCACAAATTGAAAAGCATGGTCAGTGTGATTTCCATTGGTGTCCCACACATGTATGTCGAACTCATCAAGGCCTTTCACCACCGAAGTAAATTTAGGCGACGATGAATTGGTATTCGCTACCACCATATAATTTTGATTGATTGAAGTGTCAATGAAGTTTATTTTATAAACTCCTGTCGATGTTTTCGACACAGTAAATCCATCTGAGGAACTACCTAAAACCACAGTAGCCGTACTATTAACAAAACCATAAACATAGGCTTTCATATCAGCATCCCCTGAATCAAGTGCTGTCACTTTAGATTTTGCTTCAATATCGCCACTGACCACCAAACCATTGGTTGGCGGCT
>Ga0209344_10000363_pt1 | contig 84538 bp, 60 predicted proteins | sample Cruoilmetagenom6_FD_187293 | JGI IMG/M metagenome (GOLD analysis project Ga0209344, IMG submission 187293) | Oil polluted marine microbial communities from Coal Oil Point, Santa Barbara, California, USA - Santa Barbara Oil Seep Sample 6 (SPAdes)... | ecosystem: Environmental > Aquatic > Marine... | reverse complement strand
CTCTTCCGATTGGTTATAGAAACTAATGCTCCTAAAGCAACTGTACCTCCAAAACTGGAAATGGTAAATACCGAAAAACCGAAAAAGAGCACAATAGATGTATAGAACATACTTACCCCAGTTTCACGTAAAGCGGCGTAGACGGATTTTTTAATCTTCCAATTATTAGCCATAAGCTCTTGTCGATACTTTGCTAAAAAGTGAATGGTATCGTCAACCGAAATACCAAAAGCAATACTGAAAACCAATATGGTGGAAGGTTTAATAGCCACACCTAAAAAGCCCATAAGACCAGCAGTAATTATCAATGGAAGTAAATTGGGCAATAATGAAACCAATATCATTTTGAAACTACGGAACATCCACGCCATAAATATGGCTATTAATAAGATGGCAAGTGATAAAGAAATGATTAAATTGTGTACTAAATATTTTGTTCCTTTTTGAAACACCAATGCTTTTCCTGTAAGTGTAACATTATAGCGTTCTGGAGGAAAAATTTTGTCAATCTTGGTTTTTAAATCCTCTTCAATTCGTTCATACCGTTCAGTTTCTGTGTCTTTAATAAAGGTTGTAATACGAGCAAATTGACCCGTACTATCCACATAACTTTCCAATAAATTGGTTTTGCCTGCACTGCTTTTGGCCTGCGAAAGAATAAACGTCCGTTCTTGGCTATTCGGCAATTGATAATATTCAGGATTGTTATTATAGTATGCCTGTTTGGAGTATTTAACCAACTCAACAACAGAAAGTGGTTTAGAAAATTCAGGAATTTCTTCAATATACTCCTGCAACTCATCCATTCGTTTTAGGGTCGCGAGTTTCATCACGCCTTTCTTGCGTTTGGTGTCAACTAATATTTCCAAAGGCATGATGCCTTCATATTCTTCTTCAAAAAAACGAATGTCTTTAAAAAACTCAGCATTTTTAGGCATATCTTCAATTAAACTACCAGAAATTTTAATTGTATAAATACCTATAATGCTTACACAAAGCGTTATAATAGAAATAATGAAAATTGCTATACGGTGCTCCTTTACCATACGCTCCATCCAGTTTACAAACTTACTTATCCACTGCTTGTTTAAGTGCTTTAAGTGTTTGTACTTAGGGATGGCCATATAGCTGTACATTATTGGAATAATGAACAAACTGAGTAAGAAAATAACGATTATGTTGATAGAAGCCACAGTACCAAACTCACTGAGCAGTTTGCTGTTTGTTAATATAAAAGTGGCAAAGCCAGAAGCGGTCGTAACATTAGTCATTAAGGTAGCGTTCCCTACTTTGCTTATAACACGTTGTAGAGATTTTGCCTGATTTCCATGCTGCTTAATTTCCTGTTGGTACTTATTAATAAGAAAGATACAGTTGGGTATCCCTATCACAATTATAAGCGGTGGGATCAAGGCGGTAAGTACCGTGATTTCATAATGAAGCAATCCCAAAATACCAAAGGACCACATAACACCAATGATAACTGTGGCCATGGAGATAAGTGTGGCACGAATAGAGCGGAAGAAAAAGAAAAATATTAATGAAGTGACTAAAAGCGCCGCACCAATGAACATCCCGATTTCATCAATTATATTTTGTGAGTTTAAGGTGCGTATGTAAGGCATACCCGAGGTATGGACATTGATTCCCGTTTCTTTTTCAAAAGCTTCAATACTCGGTATTAGGTCTTCAACAATAAAATCTTTTCGTGCGGCAGTGTTTACAATTCCTTTTTTTAAGTAAACAGCTGTTCTAACCGATTTTTTATTAGGACTATATACCAATCCATTATAAAATGGAAGGTTGTTGAAAAGGTCTTCTTTGTATTTCTGAAGATTTTCTAAAGTAGTAATAGAATCTTTAATAAAAGGCACTAATTGAAACCCTACGGTGTCTTTTTTTCGTTCCAGTTTTTGAAGATCACCAATGGACAATGTAAGGTCTACTTCATCATATCCTCCTATTTTTTTTGAAAGCTGTGTCCAAGCATTAAAATGAGAAGGAGTAAAAAGAGTAGAATCCTTTATTCCTAAGACTATTAAATTACCTTCTTCCCCAAATTTTGAAAGGAACTTATTATACTCTAAATTAATTTCATGTTCATCGGGTAGCAAATTAGCTTCGGTGTACGTAAAGCGCATGTTTTTCCACTGTAAAGCGAAAAATACGGTAGCTACTGCAATAGCAATAAGAATAAGAGTGCGATTGCGTAATATAAACCGGGCTACGGCACTCCAAAAACCGATACTGAAAAGTTTGTTCAATTTATTTGTTCTTTAGAAGGCGCAAAGGTATAAAATATAAGGGATTGCAAGTTGTTTTGCTAATAATTTTTACAGGCTAAAAGGTGGCATAAAATGTAAATTTAAACGAAATGTTATCTTCTAATTCTGGTAAATGATAATATCCGTAGCGATATGCAAAGCTCAACCCAAAGCCAAAAATAAGTTTGTTGAGCTCAAACCCCGATTCTGAATAAAACTGGTCTAAGGTATTAAAGGTAATGCCGGCGTGCTTGTCGGGACTTTCCATATTACCAATAGCGTGCCGGGTAATTATTACTAATTCGGGTTTAAAATGATTGGAAAAATAAAACCGCCTTAAGCTGTGCTTAATCTGTAAGGTAGCAAGCTTATCTGAAAAAAACTCCCCAAAGTACATGGTTTCAAAACTTTTTCGTCCCGCAACCGAGAAGCGTTGTAATATAGTGTTTTTAGTAGGGCTGTTGGGGTAGGCGTGAAATAAGTGTGTTAACGGAACATCACCAATCGCATAATCACCTTCCAATAAAATGCTAGTAGAGGAGAGGTCTGTGCGTTTAATATAGTAGTCAAGCTTTAAACCAAATTTTGTATAATTAAAATCACTACCTCCAATTCCTTTTAGCCCTTGTGTAACTTGTGCGCTTATTTTTGGGGAACCATCAAAGTACTCTACAAAACCATCATTAGTGGTTGTGAAATCTTTTTTAGGACTTACTCGTATCGAAGCGGTAATTTCACCCAACTCGTAACCATTATATATTTTGCCGTCATTAGTGAATGTGTAGTTTTCAATTTGTTCTACATTACTATGAGAAATACGGAATTCTGATAAAATTTTAGGGTCAAATTCACTTTGAATATTAGCCTGCCAAGTTCGATGCTTAAAAAACTGTGTCACGTTAACCAAGCGGGGTTCAAAAACCGAATACACGCGAGCATCGGTTAAATATTTAAAAGTTCCAATCTCCCGAATATCATCAATGTAATAAAGGTTAATCCATGTTTTAGTGTCTTTGTCTATGCGTGCGCTTCCACCTAAACTAAACTTAAAATCATGGTCTTTAAAACCGTGGGCTATGTACCCACCAAATTTGTAATTTTCTAAAAGGCGGTCGTTGGTAATTCCACCAATGCCCAACCGGATACCCTCGTAATTATTGTATTTTATTAAATAGCGTAGATCAACATCAAAAAAGCCAATAGGGTAAAAACCGGTATTAAAAGGGTTTTTCTTTTCTTCTTTTTTAGATGCAGTTGTGTCTTTTTCGGTCTCGATGGCGGGTTCTTGCGCAGCAACAACATAACCAAGTAGCAGCGAAAAAATAATAAGAAAGTTGCGCATACAGGGATTCCGAAGTTTATTTTTTAAAAATAATAAGAAAGCGGCATAGAAGCCGCTTGTTTTTGTTTTGTTTAACGTAAAGAGTATTTAAACGGTCATAATTTCTTTTTCTTTTTTCTCAAAAACCTGATCAATTTTAACAATATGACTGTCAGTCATTTCTTGAATATCGTTTTCAAGATTTTTTTGTAAATCTTCTGAAATATCCAATTTTTTCAAATCGTTATTAGCATTTTTACGATCGTTTCGAACCACAACCTTTGCTTCTTCAGCTTCAGCTTTTGCTTGTTTTGCTAAATCTTTACGACGCTCTTCAGTTAATGGTGGTACATTGATAATAATACTTTCTCCATTATTTTGAGGATTGAATCCAAGATTGGCTATTTGTATCCCTTTTTCAATTTCAGGGATAAGTGTTTTTTCCCAAGGTTGAATAGAAATGGTCATCCCATCTGGAGTATTTACATTAGCAACCTGATTAAGTGGAGTAGGACTTCCATAGTAATCTACCATCACGCTGCCTACCATAGAAGGAGAGGCTTTACCGGCACGAATATTTGCTAATTGTTTTTCAAGGTGGGTAACAGCTTTGTGCATTGCTTCGCGGGTGCCGTCTATCAAAAATTCAATTTCGTCTTCCATTTTTAATTTTTTTAAGTGTTTTTCAAAAATCAAGCCAGAGATTAGCTGGCAAATTATTCGATTTTATAAATTTACTTTCGTTCCAATTTTTTCACCTGAAACGACTTTCAGTAAATTGCCTTTTGTGTTCATATCGAAAACAATAATAGGCAATTTATTTTCCTGACTAAGAGTAAATGCAGTAGTGTCCATCACTTTTAGTCCTTTTTTAAGGACATCTTCAAAAGTAATATAATCATATTTTTCAGCAGCTTTGTCTTTTTCAGGGTCGCTGGTATATATTCCATCTACGCGAGTACCTTTTAAGATTACATCTGCATGAATTTCGATTGCTCTCAATACTGCTGCACTATCAGTGGTAAAATAAGGATTTCCCGTACCACCGCCAAAAATCACTACGCGTCCTTTTTCAAGATGACGAATGGCTTTTCTTCGTATAAAAGGTTCTGCTACTTCATTTATTTTAATGGCACTTTGCAATCGGGTGGGTACTTCTTCATCTTCTAAGGCGCTTTGTAATGCCAATCCATTGATCACTGTTGCAAGCATCCCCATATGATCACCTTGTACGCGATCCATTCCACGGCTGGCTCCGGCAACACCTCTAAAAATATTCCCGCCGCCAATTACTATAGCTACTTCAACTCCTTTGTCAATAAGTTGTTTTATTTCTTCAGCATATTCTTTTAACCTTTCAGGGTCTATTCCGTATTGGCGTTTTCCCATTAAGGCTTCGCCCGATAATTTTAAAAGGATTCTTTCGTATTGCATAGTGGTGTTTTACTCGATTGTCGAGATTTGAAGGCTCCGAGGCTTTCTTCGAAACCAAACTGTTTTTTAAATATATTGTGGGCCTACCACAGGGTAATTTACTGAGCAAAAATAATGAAAAATTTTGTATGGTGTAGAGAAATTTAAAAAGGTTAAAATGTTTCAAATCTTTAATTGAAACTAAAATTATACAGGCATCTTAAATTTTTGTCAATGCAATGATATATAAGCAAGTAGCTTAAAATTTTCTTTTTAAGAAAAATGAACTCGTGCGTTAGTTAATCCACTTGTTATAAGTGTAGAAGATGTAATTATAAGGAGATTAGTTTTTAGGAAAATCTTTGGAAAGTATTTTTTGGTTAATACCAAAAAAAAAGAGGTTTCAGCGTAGTACTGAAACCTCTTTTTAAAATAGTAGTGTTATGTGCTTAGTCTAAAGAAACACGTTCAAAAGCTACCACTTCTACATCACCAAATGATTTTACATATTGAGCAACACTTTGTTTGTTGTCCTTAATAAAAGCTTGGTTTACTAATGTATTGTCTTTAAAGAAACGCTTAATTTTACCTTTGGCAATATTATCTAACATTTCTTCTGGCTTACCTTCTTGACGTAATTGATCTTTAGCAATCTCGATTTCTTTATCGATTGTTGATTGATCTACACCATCTTCGTTTAAAGCAACTGGATTCATAGCTGCAGCTTGCATAGAAATATCTTTAGCAACCTCTTCAGCATTATCAACATTTTTTGAAAGTCCTGTTACAACAGCAATTCTGTTACCTGCGTGGATATAAGAACCTACAAAAGGAGCTTCTAAAATTTTAAATGCACCAATTTCAACTTTTTCACCAATTACACCAGTTTGTTCTGTTAACTTTTCTTGAACAGTGATACCATTGTAATCTGCAGCTAAAAATTCATCTTTAGAAGATGTGTTTAAAGCTAACTCAGCAAAATCGTTTGCTAATTTTATAAAGCCATCGTTTTTAGCTACAAAGTCAGTTTCACAGTTAAGAGAAACAATAACACCTTTAGAGTTATCTTTATTTACTTTTGCGATTACAGCACCTTCACCAGATTCACGATCAGCTCTTTTAGCAGCAATTTTTTGTCCTTTTTTACGAAGGATTTCAATTGCTTTGTCAAAATCACCCTCTGCTTCGACCAATGCCTTTTTACAGTCCATCATACCAGCACCGGTAGATTTTCTTAATTTATTTACTTCTGCGGCGGTTATTTTTGCCATCTTTATTACGTTTTTAATGTATTAGTAAAAAAAGCCGTTTAATTGATTTTCAACAAAGAAAATAACCAAACGGCAAAATTGTGTTAACAACAGGTTATTTTATTCTTCTTCTTTGGTTGCTTTTTCCAAAGTTTCTTCTTTAGATTCCAATTTCACAGGCTTTTTGGCCTCTTTCATTGCTTTCTTGTCTTCTTTATCTTTTGAAGGAACTTCTTTGTCAGCTTTTTTCTCTTTAGCCTCGTCTTCTTTCTTCGCCTCTTTTTTGGCTTTTTTAGCTGCTTTCTCTTCTTCGCTCTTCTCTTTTCCAGCTTTACGCTCTGAAAGGCCTTCTATGATAGCTTCAGAAACTTTACCTACGATTTTTTCAATAGATTTAGATGCATCATCGTTAGATGGAATTGCATAATCTATTTCACGTGGATCACTGTTAGTATCCACCATCGCAAAAATTGGAATGTTTAGTTTTTGAGCTTCTTTTACGGCAATGTGCTCGCGAGTAGTATCTACTACGAACAATGCACCAGGAAGACGACTCATATCACTAATAGAACCTAAGTTCTTTTCTAGCTTAGCACGAAGACGATCTACTTGTAAACGTTCTTTCTTAGAAAGTGTATTAAAAGTACCATCTTGTTTCATTCTATCAATAGAAGCCATTTTTTTAACAGCTCTCCTGATAGTTACAAAATTAGTAAGCATTCCACCAGGCCATCTTTCAGTAATGTATGGCATTTTGGCGTCGCTTGCTTTTTCTGAAACGATGTCTTTTGCTTGTTTTTTGGTAGCTACGAAAAGAATTTTTCTTCCGCTTGCTGCAATCTTCTTTAAGGCTTCATTCGCCTCTTCTAGCTTTGCAGATGTTTTGTAAAGGTTGATAATGTGGATTCCGTTACGCTCCATATAGATATATGGTGCCATATTCGGATTCCATTTACGGGTTAGGTGACCAAAGTGTACACCTGCGTCAAGTAACGACTTAACTTCTTTGTTGTCTGCCATTTTGTTTTAGTTTACGTTCCTGTTTAGATAGCAACCTTTCCTAATTTAGGACTTGGTTTAGATGCTAAACTAACTTCCGCGACATACGGAATAACAGCTTGTTAAATAATAAATATAATAATATGAACTGATGTGCCATTGAAACCAATGGCACGGTTGTATTAACGTTTTGAGAATTGGAATTTTTTACGCGCTTTCTTCTGTCCGAATTTCTTACGCTCAACCATTCTTGGATCTCTAGTTAATAAACCTTCTGGTTTTAAAATACCTCTGTTTTCTTCATTAAGCTCACACATAGCTCTTGAAAGGGCCAAACGGATTGCTTCAGCTTGTCCGGTGATTCCTCCTCCAAATACATTTACTGAAACGTCAAAATTTTTGTCGTTTTCAGTTAACATAAGAGCTTGTTTAACTTTATATTGTAATGTACCTGTGGTAAAATACTTTTCCATATCACGTTTATTGATGGTGATATTTCCTTTTCCGTCAGAAAGGTACACACGCGCAACAGCGGTTTTTCTTCTTCCTATTTTGTGAATAACTTCCATTACTTGATATCGTTAAGGTTAATGGTTTTTGGTTTTTGTGCGTCTTGATCGTGCTCAGCACCTGCATATACTTTTAGGTTTCTGAAAAGATTTGCTCCTAATTTATTTTTAGGCAACATCCCTTTTACAGCTTTCTCCACTACTCTCGCAGGGTCCTTTCCGTATAATTCTTCTGCAGTTAAGCTACGCTGTCCACCTGGATACCCTGTGTGACGAATGTATTGTTTTTCGTTCCACTTGTTTCCAGTCAATACAATTTTACTTGCATTTGTAATAACAACATTATCTCCACAATCTACGTGAGGAGTAAAATTAGGTTTGTGCTTACCACGTAGCAATTTTGCTACTACACTGGCCATGCGACCTAGCGTTTGTCCATCAGCATCCACATGCAACCACTCTTTGTTTACAGTAGCGCTGTTTGCTGAAATTGTTTTATAACTTAGTGTATCCACTTTTAATAATTTTTTCTACTGGCATTCACCTACCAACAGGTTAAACATTTCCTTCTTTTGGATAAATCGGGGTGCAAATGTACTATTATTTATTTGAAAAACAACACCCAAGGTTTTAATTTTTTCTACCTCAAAGTGATAGCTATTTAATTTTCTTTATAGGGTGATTATTGTTTTACAAACTTTTTAGTAGCAATCTGCCTGCCCGCTGTAAACTGAACATAATACAGACCACTTGACAATTGTGAAACATCTATTGTTTTTGACGTTTCAAAGCCTTCAACTTGTCGCACCAAATCGCCTTTTACTGAAAAGATTTTTACTTGGTCTATGTGTTTGTTGTCAGCATTGAATTGTAAGGTGTTTTTTGTGGGGTTGGGATAGAGGGTTAGGTTTGAATATAAGAAATTTTCGTCTAGGCCTAAGGTGCCGTTTAATTTCAATAGCCAAAAATCATAATGTCCCCTTGAATTTTCAGTTTTATCGCCTGAGATGCTTGAAACAGATTGACCACAAATGTAAAAGTGACCATCATCGGTTTCTACTATTTTAGTATAGACATCTGCATATGCAGCTCCAATAGTATTTTGCCATTCAATTATACCCACATTATTAAGTTTAACGATCCAATAATCATCTCCTCCTTGAGCGTTTTCTGTCTTGTCTCCAGATATGTCTGAGCTTGAATTACCAGAAACAATATAGCCTCCATCTTGTGTTTGTATAACATCCCACGGCTGTTCCACAAATGCGCCTCCAATTGTATTTTGCCAGTTAATGGCTCCATTAGAGTTTAATCCTAAAACCCAAAAGTCAGCCATACCTTGCGAATCTTCTTATTTATCTTCAGAAATATCTGAACTCGACGTTCCAGCAATTATAAAATTCCCTTCATTCGTAGCTTTTACAAAAGGAGTTAATTCAATCCTATTCCCTTCATAGCGATAATCCCATAATACATTTCCTGAAGCATTTACTCTTGTAATATAATAGGCGTCATTTTGTCCATTAAATGTGGAGCTAAAAATATAATCCCCGTTGTTTACAATGTCTAGATTTACTGCTTGATGAGGGGAATATGCCCCTGTTAGAAACCCATAGGAGTTTTGCCAAGCAATAGATAAAGCAGAATCTAATTTTACCATCCAAAGATCTGGATCTCCTTTTTTTGTTGCTGTTCTATCTCCAGAAGGTTCAGAACTAGAATCTCCATATATAATAAAGCCATTGTCATCCGTTTGTTTTATCGTTCGTAAGTTGTCATCCTCTGTACCTCCAAGCGTCTTTTGCCATAAAATAGTGCCAGATTCATCTAATTTTAATATCCAATAGTCAAATCCGCCTTTTGAATTTTCCGTTTTTTCGCCAGAAATCGGTGAGTTTGAAGTTCCTCCAAGTAGATAACCCCCATCATTGGTTTTTGAAATGCTGGTTAAGCTATCATCTCCACTACCGCCAATTGTTCTTTGCCATATAATATCACCAGATTCATTTAATTTAAGAATCCAAAAATCTTTTCCTCCTCTTGAGTTTTCAGTTTTTTCTCCTGAAATATCTGATTGTGAAGTACCGCCTAATAAAATACCATCCTGAGTGTTTAATAAAACAGGGCGATTTTCTTCGCCTGCTCCCCCAATAGTCCTTTGCCAAATAATATTTGGGTCTTGGGCGTAGAGAGTTGTTGATATAAACACTAAAACGAGAGTTGTGTAATTTTTTAATTTTATAAATTATTGTTTTATAAATTTCTTTGTAGCAATCTGCCTACCGGCTGTAAACTGAACATAATATATACCACTTGCCAATGGTGAAACATCAATAGTTTTTGAAGTTTCGAATCCTTCAATTTGTTGTACCAAATCACCTTTTACCGAAAAAATTTTTACTTGGTCTATTTGTTGGTTGTCAGCATTGAGTTGCAAGCTGTTTTTTGCGGGGTTGGGGTAAATATTTATAGTTGAATAGAGAGCGTTTTCGTCTAAGCCTAAATTTGCTGAATGTTTTACGATCCAATAATCTTCTCTACCACGCGAAGATTCTGTTTTATCTCCAGAAATATTTGAATTTGAGGCTCCAGCAAGTAAAAGTTCTCCATTTGAGTTGAGATTTATAGATGTCAAGATTTCATCATCTATACCTCCTAAAGTATTTTGATTTAAAATAACCCCTGAATTATTAAGTTCAACTATCCAATAATCATTGGCTCCTATATTTGCTTCAATTTTGTCGCCAGTATTATCTGAGTCTGAATACCCTCCAATTATAAAATTTCCATTATTTTTTTGAACCATTGAATAGGAAATATCTGTTTTATTTCCTCCAATAGTATTTTGCCATTGAATATTTCCTGAGTTATCTAATTTAATTACCCAAAAATCATCCAAACCTTGACTGTTTTCGATTTTATCTCCTGAAATATCTGAACCTGAATGTCCTCCAACCAAAAATCCACCATCGTTTGTTTCAATAATATTGTGAGGATTGTCGTTTGAATTTCCTCCAATTGTATTTTGCCATTGAATGTTTCCAGATGAATTAAGTTTTACTATCCAATAGTCTGTAAGTCCGTTTGTATCTTCGGTCTTATCCCCAGAAATATTTGATTTTGATGAACCGCAGATAATAAAACCATTATCATTTGTTTTTACAATTGATGAAGCTCTGTCATCATTGTTACCTCCAATTGTATTATCCCAAACTATATTTCCTAGATAATCTAATTTAATAACCCAATAGTCATAACCCCCTAATGAGTTTTCTGATTTATCAACCGACATATTTGAGTTTGAAAGACAATTTAGTAAGTAACCTCCATCGTTTGTAGTTATTATTTTTGTTATTGTTTCCGTATTACTTCCACCAATTGTATTTTGCCATTGAATGTTTCCAGATGAATCAAGTTTTATAACCCAACAATCTATACCACCAAGAGAATTTTCTGATTTTTCACCAGAAATGTCTGAGCTTGAATAACCTCCCAAGATGTAGCCCCCATCAGTTGATAAAGTAATAGAATGTAAAAAATCACCCATACTGCCCCCTATTGTTCTCTGCCATTCAATTTCACCCATCAAATCAATTTTTATAACCCAATAATCATTGCCTCCTCTTGAATCCTCACTTTTTTCTCCTGAGATACCTGAAGTTGAAAATCCCCCAATAATAAAACCTCCATCCGGAGTGCTTTCAACGACTGAGCCAATGTCAATACTTTCTCCCCCAATAGTCCGTTGCCAAATAATATTTGGGTCTTGCGCATATAGAGTTGCGGCTATTAAAACTAAAACGAAAGTCACGTAATTTTTTAATTTCATAAATTATTGTTTTATAAATTTCTTTGTAGCAATCTGCCTACCGGCTGTAAACTGAACATAATACATACCACTTGCCAATGGTGAAACATCAATAGTTTTTGAAGTTTCAAAGCCTTCAATTTGTTGTACCAAATCACCTTTTACTGAAAATATTTTTACTCGGTCTATCTGTTGGTTGGTTGCGTTGAGTTGTAGGGTGTTGTTTGTGGGGTTGGGATACACCGTTAGGTTGTTTGAAAGTTCATTTTCTGAAAGACCTAAGATGTTGTTTAGTTTTATAACCCAATAATCTTTCTGACCAAAAGAATCTTCGGTTTTATCACCAGATATATTAGAACCAGAATCACCGCCCAAAACATAGTTCCCGTCGCTAGATTGTATAAAAGTTTGTAAATAATCGCTGCTATTTCCGCCGATGGTATTTTGCCATTCAATAAATCCTGTATTGTTGAGTCTCAATACCCAATAATCAAGTCCTCCTAAAGAGTTTTCATCTTTATCGGCTGAAATGTCAGATGAAGAATAACCTCCTATTAGATAATCGCCATCAGTGGTTTGAAACACAGTAGTTACATTATCATAATTTTCACCTCCTATGGTATTTTGCCATTCAATAGAGCCGTTAGCATCGGTTTTTACAATCCAATAATCTCCATCTCCTATAGCTGACTCTGTTTTATCCCCAGAAATATCGGAATAAGAAGTTCCCCCTAAGAGATAGCCTCCTTCCTCTGTTTGGGTTATAGAGCTCAACCTATCCCCGCTGTTTCCGCCAATGGTTTTCTCCCATTCAATCGCACCCGAAACGTCTAATTTTACTATCCAATAATCACGTCCTCCTTTAGAATCCTCGGTTTTATCTCCAGAAGTATTTGATTCAGATGAGCCTCCTATAATAACCCCTCCATCAAAAGTTGATGCTATAGCTCTAAATCCCTCATAATCTGTACCTCCAATGGTGTCCTGCCATAAAATAGTTCCAGAATCATCGATTTTAAGTACCCAATAATCTGTACCTCCAATTAGGTTTTCGGTTTTTTCTCCAGAAATATCAGAACCTGATTCACCGCAGATAAAATAATCGCCTTGTGTGGAAGCTGCTATTTTTGGCAACCAATCTCTGTCTGTCCCACCAATTGTTTTGTCCCACTCCACATTACCTGAGCCATCTATTTTTACAACCCAATAATCGTATAATCCTCGCTCATCCTCTGTTTTATCACCAGAAATATTTGAATCGGACTCTCCAACTAATATGTAACCGCCATCATCGGTAATGGTTATTGAATGTGCATCTTCAGTGTTGTTTCCACCGATAGAGTTTTGCCACTCTATTTCGCCATTTTCATTAATTTTCACTGCCCATATATCAGCCTCTCCATTAGATGGATCGGTTTTGTTGCCTGAAATATCAGAAACCGAATAGCCTCCTAATATATAACCTCCGTCATTGGTTTCTTTGAGGTCGTAGAAAAATTCGGAATCACTCCCTCCAATGGTTTTCTGCCAAATAATATTTGGGTCTTGGGCGTAAAGGGTAATTGTGGTAAGTAAAGATGTAATAAAACAAAATAGCGTAGCTGTACTTTTCATAAATATATTTCTGGAAATTAGGCGTGCAAAATACACACCTTTTCTACTATTCCAAAGGTTTTGAGGAAAAATTCTTAAAAAAATGTTAATGAAAAACTTTTGGCTAGGTGGGTAGGGCTCTTCACTCGCTACGCTCCATTTCCGCCTAAATACAATCGGGTCGGCTGAGTGACATTCGTCGTTTCCCTTTCTTCAACACTTCGACTCCACTCAGTGCGACGTTTCAGTTTTGTCTTAACCTTACTCTACCGTCACCACTAAATCACCTTTCATTAACATAGTACCCGGTTTTAAGGTGATGGATTTTACTTTCCCAGCTTTATTGGCTGTAACGGTAGTTTCCATTTTCATGGCTTCAATCACAAACAAGGGCTCGTTTTCCTCGATTTCCTGACCTTTTTTAACGAGCATTTTATACAACATTCCTTGAAGCGGCGCACCGTATTGGTTAGCATCTTCTGGGTCTGCTGGTACGTGGACTTCTTTTTCAACTTTAATTGATTTGTCCTCGATTTCCACAAAGCGGTTTTCTCCATTTACTGAAAAGAAAACAATTCGTACACCTTCATCATTTGGTATTCCTACGGAGAGCAATTTAACGATGATGGTTTTTCCTTCTTCCAATTCAATAATAGCTTCTTCACGTAGCTTCATTCCGTAGAAGAAGTTTTTCGTAGGAAGAATGGCTAAATTTCCATACAATTTATACTTCTCATGTGCGTCTTCAAATACCCTTGGATATAAGCTATAGGATAGAAAGTCTTCAAATTCAATAGGACGACTAAATCCTTTCTGAAATTTCTTACGGAACGCAGCATATTCTGTATTAAAATCAATAGGTTCCAAGTGTGCGTTTGGTCTATCGGTGTAGGGATCAGCATTTCTTAAAATCATCTTTTGAAGCTCTTTTGGGAAACCTCCCAAAGGTTGGCCTAAATCGCCTTTAAAGAAATTGATAACCGATTCTGGGAATGAAATTTCATTTCCGCGTTGCATCACATCTTCAGGCGTTAAATCGTTCGTGACCATAAAGATGGCCATATCGCCCACTACTTTACTACTTGGGGTTACTTTTACCAAATTTCCGAAGAGCTCATTTACCTGCTCATACATTTTGGTCACTTCGTGGAACCGGTCAGCAAGTCCTAACGCTTCCGCTTGCGGACGTAAATTGGAATACTGCCCGCCCGGGATTTCGTGTTGATACACTTCGGCCGTTCCTGCTTTTAATCCAGACTCAAATGGATAATACACTTCGCGGGTATCTTCCCAATAATTAGAAAATTCATTCAGCTTTTTAATATCGTAATCGTGAGCACGTTCATGGCGTTTCATCATTTCAACTACTGAGTTAAAATTAGGCTGCGATGTCAACCCAGATAAACCACCCAAAGCGACATCAACTACATCTACACCCGCTTCAATGGCTTTTAAATAGGTAGCCGATTGGATTGAAGAAGTATCGTGTGTATGTAAATGCAGCGGAATGTTCACCGTATCTTTTAAGGCAGAAACCAATTCGGTTGCGGCATACGGTTTCAATAAACCGGCCATATCTTTAATGGCAATCATATGCGCACCGGCATTTTCTAAGTCTTTTGCTAGTTGTGTATAGTATTTTAGGGTGTATTTGCTTTCATCGGGATCTAGAATGTCTCCGGTATAACTTATGGCTGCTTCTGCAATTCCGCCAGTTTTGTTTCGAACATAGTTAATGCTTGGTTCCATCGCTTTCACCCAGTTTAAGGAGTCGAATATGCGGAAAAGATCTACACCGTTTTCCCACGATTTTTCTACAAATTTTTCGATTAAGTTATCTGGATAGGCTTTGTAGCCTACGCCGTTACTGCCTCGAAGTAACATTTGGAAAAGAATATTAGGCATGCGCTCCCGTAATTCCCGTAAACGCGTCCACGGACTTTCGTTTAAAAACCGCATACAGACATCGAAGGTAGCGCCGCCCCACATTTCAATACTGAAGGTGTTTGGATGGTTTTTAGCGTAGCTTTCGGCTACTTTTAGCATATCGTACGTTCGCATACGTGTTGCCAATAATGATTGGTGCGCATCACGAATAGTCGTATCGGTATAGTGTATTTTCTTTTCGTCTTTTAACCACGCACAGAATTTTTCAGGTCCCATTTCGGTAAGCATATCTTTTGTGCCTTTTGGGAATTTCTCTGCAGGGCTGTAAATAGGAATTGTAGGGTTTCTGAATTTTTTATTCTCGTCAATAAACTTTACATCGGGATTTCCGTTTACAATGACTTCCCCTAAATAATTGGTGATTTTCGTTGTTCTATCTTGCGGTAATTTTACATCGAATAAGGAAGGTGTGTTGCCAATAAAGTTAACCGTTGCCGCTCCTTCTTTAAACGTTTCGTGTTGAATTACGTTTTGAAGAAAGTGAATATTGGTTTTTACACCACGAATTCTAAATTCTTTTAATGCTCTAACCATTTTCCGAACCGCACCATCTAACGTTCGGCCGTGTGCTGAAACTTTTACCAACATCGAGTCGAAAAAAGGGCTAATACTGTACGACTGGTAAATACTTCCAGCATCTAAGCGAATTCCCATCCCCGAAGCACTTCGGTAGGTGGTAATCGTGCCATAATCTGGTGTAAAATTATTGGTAGGATCTTCAGTCGTTAATCTACATTGCAGTGCAAAACCGTAGGTTTTAAGCGAGTCTTGATCGTAAATTTTAATTTGTTTATCCGAAAGTTTATAACCACCGGCAATAAAAATTTGAGATTTAATCAAGTCAATTCCCGTTACCATTTCGGTAACTGTATGTTCTACCTGAATACGTGGGTTTACCTCGATAAAGAACACATTGTCATTTTTATCTACTAAAAATTCTACTGTCCCTACATTATTATAGCTTACTTCTTCGGCAATAGAAACGGCATATTTGTAAAGCGATTGTTTTACTTTTTCTGAAACATTATAAGAAGGTGCCACTTCAACCACCTTTTGATGACGACGCTGTACTGAGCAATCACGCTCATATAAATGACGGATGTTTCCGTGGTTGTCGGCAACAATTTGTACTTCTAAGTGCTTCGGCTCTTCTACATATTTTTCTAAAAACATGGTGTCGTCGCCAAAGGCATTTCCGGCTTCACTTTGAGCGGACTCAAAATTGTTTTTTAAATCGTTGTCATTTCTAATAATACGCATTCCACGACCACCGCCACCTGAAGCAGCTTTCAACATAACTGGATATCCAATGGTTGAAGCTTCAGAAAGGGCAATCTTTAAAGAAGTAAGGTCTTTTGTGTTACTTTTAATGGTAGGCACTTTGCACTTTTCAGCAATTTTTTTGGCTGTAATTTTATCACCCAAAGCATCCATCACTTTAGGGTCTGGACCAATAAAAATGACCCCAGCTTCGGCACATTTACGAGCGAATTCAGAATTTTCAGATAAAAAACCATAACCAGGGTGGATGGCATCTACGCCTTTCGCTTTTGCCAAAGCAATAATTTCATCACCGTTTAAATAAGGTTTTAACGGCTCGTCGTCTTTACCAATTTGATAAGCTTCATCGGCTTTGTAACGATGTTGCGAGTAGCGGTCTTCATAGGTGAAAACGGCAACGGTTGTTAAATTTATCTCGGTACATGCTCTAAAAACACGAATTGCAATTTCTCCTCTGTTGGCAACTAATACTTTTTTAATATCCATGATGTTGTGTGGCTTTTTTCTGAAAAACTAATATGCTGCTAAATATAAAAAATACTATGCGCGCATAATAACTTTTAACTAGTTTTCTGAATTTTTTTATGAAATATAGTATGGGTTTTCATTTTTATAATTTCGGATAATGAAATCTAAGGCGCTTTGCAATATCTCGCCCATGTTTTTCGACTTTTTAAAGTTTACATCTCCAGTTAGTTTAAAAAGGTCTTTTTTTAATTGATTTATCTTTTCGGGTGGCGAAATGGTGTCGCTATTCATGCAATCCATAATTTCACTTAATCGACTTTGCTCACTTACCGCTCTTTTCGCTAATAAAGATCGTTCTTCTCGTTTGTACTGTTCAATGGATTCTTCTTGCAATAAACCCATTGTCATTTTTACCAATTCGTTGTTTTCTTTTAAAAACTGAGGTTTATAAACCTTAGCATTGCCCTCATAACTTTGTTGGTCAAAATCGATAGCACGGATTCTATATTGGATTCTGTCAAAATCGTGGGTAAGGACCATTACATAATTGTACGATCGCATATCGCCTAACAACCTCACAAAACAGCGCTCGTTAAATTTTACAAACTCTTTGGCGATCTCTTTTTTTTGCTGCTCAGAACATTTTGCTAATTCGTTTTCAATAAAGTCATCACCGGGAATACCAGAAATGTGTTCTTCAATTAGCGTATTGCCGTGCACTAAAAAGTTGATATGATTAGGGGAGAGTAGGTGTTCTAGCTCTAGTCCATAAATACGTGAAGCATCGGCTTTTTTAATATAGAGGAATAAATAGTTGTCGTTTAAAATGTTTCTAACCTTAACACGAAATGGTTTTGAATTTCCGAAGGTGCAAAAGTCGATACTATCAATACTAAGATAAGGTAATAAGGTATCGCTACCATCGGAATGCAAAATGGAATACATGCGCTTTAAACTGGCATCTATTTCTTCGCGTTCGAATTCAGAATAATATACACTAATCCAAAGGGTGTCGTTTCCGTGTTTATCATAAATGGAAACTGAACCTTGAAACCGTAGCAAATCGTCATAGTAAATTGTGATCTTACTGTTACGACCGTGTTTGGTTAGGTATTCGGACAAGGCATCGGTAATTTCGTAAGCCGGTTTCTTTTTTGAAATCAATTTTCGCATAGCAACATTTTAAACATTAAAGATACCAAATAGGCACATCAAAGCATAAAAAATATGCAACTTACAAAAGGATTGTTTTATAAGTTTGCGAGTTTGGATATCACTAAACTATTTATAGCATAAAATAAATTGATTCAAGATATCTTTTAGATTAAAGGTCTTTCCTAATCTATATTCCATCTTGTAAAGCATGTTGACTATAAAAGGAGTATTTCATCGAAAAGTAAATCTTAATTAAAACCGTTTTGTAGGTTATTTCGTTACATATTATAAGTTTTGCAGAAAATCCCCAATTATGTTTCGAATAAAATCCCTCACTTTTATTTTTTCTTTAATTATAACGTTCAGTTCTTTTGCGCAAGTTGGAATTTCTAATACTAGTCCTGAAGCTGCGCTAGATGTTACTTCTACGAATAGCGGTATATTGATTCCAAGAGTTAATTTAAATTCTTTAGACAATGAAACACCCGTAATTAATCCTACAGGTAACGATTTAGTAGAGGGCACTATGGTGTATAATACAGGTGCTGGCAGGTTAACCGAAAATGGATTTTATTATTGGAATGGTAGTAGTTGGAGTAAATTGATTGACAAGAGTCCGGATGTTTATTTTGGAACAGCTCTCATTACTACTTCTAGTCCAAATTCGTTTTCAATAGATGCTATTCCTTTTCAACCCAAACGAATTACATTTACCGCATATGCAAATGTTGATAATTTTAATTTACAAGGTGACAGTGGTGGTAATAATAATGCAAATAACAAAGAAAATTTTCACGGTTCTATGAGAGGATATGCACAGCAAACAGATACTGGTATAGAGCAACAGGTTATTTTTAACGGAGGTTCAGGTTCTTCAATTAATGATATTTCCCGTTATGCTTCAAATTCACATTGTGTTGGTATCCGTTATGCTAATAATAATGGTGAGTCCCCTGTGTATACTACAGCTTCATTAGCTTCTTTTAATGCTGATGGTTTTACTCTTACTTTAGATAATAAGGCTGACAACGTATTAATTATCTACGAAGCCTATCGCTATTAATGCGCTTCTAGCCAATTATCACCTAAACCAATTTCAACATCTAACGGAACGTTCACTTTATAAGCATTTTCCATTTCGGTTTTAATGAGCTTTTGAAGCTCTTCCAATTCTGGTTTATAGACATCGAACACCAATTCATCGTGTACCTGAAGCAACATTTTACTTTTGTATTTAGCTTCAGTCATTTTTTCATGAATGTTAATCATCGCTAACTTGATAATGTCTGCAGCGCTACCTTGTATAGGTGCATTTACAGCGTTTCGTTCTGCAGCACCACGTACTATGGCGTTGCTTCCGTTAATGCCGTTTAAATATCTACGCCTTCCCAAAACAGTTTGTACATAACCATTATCACGGGCAAAATCGACCAATTCGCTCATATAATTTCGAAGTTTTGGATAAGTTTTGTAATAGGTGTCGATGAGTTTCTTCGATTCTTTTCGGGTTAAATCGGTTTGATTGCTTAATCCAAATGCTGAAACACCGTAAATTATTCCAAAATTCACGGTTTTAGCATTGCTACGCTGTTCTCTTGTCACTTCATCAATTGGGACGTTAAATACTTTAGCAGCGGTGGAAGCATGAATATCCTCGCCATTTTTAAAGGCTTCAATCATTGTATCTTCCTCGCTTAAAGCGGCGATGATACGTAATTCAATTTGAGAATAATCGGCAGCTAGTAATGTATAGTCTTTATCTCGAGGCACAAAAGCTTTTCGTACTTGACGACCCCGTTCGGTACGAATAGGAATATTCTGTAAGTTCGGGTTGTTACTACTCAATCGCCCAGTGGCGGCAACCGTTTGCATATAATCGGTGTGGACGCGACCGGTGCTTTCTTCCACTTGTTCTGGTAATGCATCTACATACGTGCTCTTTAATTTTGCCAAACCACGATATTCCAATACATCTCTAATTATTTTATGGTCTTTCGCTAAATAGGAAAGTACGTCTTCTGCAGTTGAGAACTGTCCCGTTTTGGTTTTTTTAGGTTTATCAACCAATTTCATTTTTCCGAAGAGAATATCACCCAACTGTTTTGGTGAAGCGATGTTGAATTCTTCTCCAGCTTCTTCGTAAATATCTTTTTCTAAGCGATTAATATCGTTATTAAGCGCTTCGGAAAGACTGCCAAGATATTCTTTATCCAATTTAATTCCCTCTAATTCCATGTCTGCCAATACACGAAGTAGCGGAATTTCTATGTCATCAAAAAGTTCCTGAGTATTTGCTTCGCCTAGTTCTTTGGAAAAATGTTCTTTTAACTGAAGCGTAATATCGGCATCTTCTACCGCGTATTCCGTTTGGTCTTCTACGGGAACATCGCGCATCGATTTTTGATTTTTCCCTTTTTTGCCAATCAATTCAGTAATCGAAACGGGTGTGTAGTTGAGGTAGGTTTCTGCCAATACATCCATATTGTGCCGCATATCTGGGTTGATGAGGTAATGTGCCAACATCGTATCGAACAGTTTTCCTTTTACTTCTACATTATATTTTGCCAGTACTTTAATATCATATTTTAAATTCTGACCTATTTTCTCAATGTCTTCGGCTTCAAAGAATGGGCGTAATTCTTCAATAAGTTTTTGTGCTCCGTCTTTATCTTCTGGAAAAGGAATATAGAAACCTTTTCCTGTTTCCCAAGAAAAAGCAATTCCAACGAGCTCAGCTATTAGTGGATTTAAACCTGTAGTTTCAGTATCGAAACACACACTTTTTTGTTTCATTAAGTTCTGAAGAAACAATTTAGTACCCATTCCTGGTTGAATGGTTTGGTAAAAATGCTCGGTGTCTTTTATTGTTTTTCGGGAATTATAAGCTTCAGCTTCTGTAGCAGCTTCTCCGTCACCGCCAAATAAAGAAAATTGACCTGTACCGGCTGAGCTAGCTGTTTTTTTAGCGGTTTCAGAATTGGAAACTTTTGTCACTTCCTCTTGTGCTCCTTCCGGGGAAAAGAGTTTTAAAAATTGATCACGTAGCCTTCTAAATTCTAACTCTTCAAATATTTCCTGAACTTTTTCAGAATCAGGCATCGACATTTCGTAATCTTTTTCATTGAAAGTAACCTCGCAATCTGTAAAAATAGTGGCCAGCTTTCTTGAGAGTCTTCCTAATTCGGCATTGGCAATAACCTTTTCTTTCATTTTACCCTTTAGCTGGTCGGTATTTTCTAACAAGCCTTCCATGGAGTCAAATTGCTTAATAAATTTTTTGGCTGTTTTGTCACCCACGCCAGGTAATCCAGGGATGTTATCACTAGCATCGCCCATCATTCCTAAATAATCAATCACTTGCTCGGGGCGTTCTACCCCAAAGCGTTTTTGTATTTCAGGGATTCCCCAAATTTCAATGGCATTCCCCATTCTGGCAGGACGGTACATAAAAATGTTTTCTGAAACTAATTGACCAAAATCTTTATCGGGTGTCACCATAAACACTTGGTAGTTTTCTTTTTCGGCTTGTTTGGCCAAGGTGCCAATAATATCATCGGCTTCCATTCCTGAAATTTCTACACACGGAATGTGCATCGCCTTAATAATGTCTTTGATTATCGGGATGGACTGCCTAATAACGTCTGGAGTTTCGTCTCGATTGGCTTTGTATTCTGGGTACATCTCCTTTCGTTCTTTACTACCGTCCTTATCAAAACAAACAGCAATGTGATCAGGCTTTTCACGGCGAATAACATCAAACAGGGAGTTAGTAAAACCCATAATAGCTGAAGTATCTTGCCCTTTCGAGTTGATTCGTGGATTTTTAATAAGTGCATAATAACCACGGAATATTAGGGCATAAGCATCGAGAAGGAACAGACGTTTTTTATCAGACATGGAATGTAAAATTGTGTTTCTTTCAAAAGTAAAAAGAAGACTTCAGAAATAGGGTGTTTCCATAAAAAAATAAAAGCCGTTCTTCCTCAAAAACGACTTTTACCTGTGATTTATAGTGCAAATAGTAAGTACTCTTCACACTTACTAATAGATACGGAATGCTTGTAAGATTGGTTTCACTTTTCCTAAATTTTAACAAATAAAAAAGCCGCTCCTCCTCAAAAGCGACTTTTAATATTATTTGAAATTGAAAAGAAACCTCTTTTCAATTTCAAAACTAAATGTTTATAACAAGCTGTATATTAACTTAGTATTAAGTTAACATGTTCCAACAAATAAATTTTAATTGTTCTTTTTATTAAAAATCATTAATTTCATAAATTTATGTTAAATAAAATTGGTTTTTGATAAAAAACTTCGAGAAAAAAGTTTAGTTTTCCGACAAAATACTTATATTATATGATTAACGTATTATATACGTATATTCAACTTTATAAACCTACACAACTATGAAAAAAAAATCCCTATTATTCTTAAGTTTGTTAGTTACCATAATTACCTACGCCCAAGTAGGGATTGGTACCGTAACACCAGATCCTTCTTCTATGTTGGATATTCAATCTGACTCGCAAGGATTATTAATTCCAAGAATGACTACTATAGAACGGAATGCTATAGCTAGCCCAGTAGAAAGCTTACTGGTTTTTGATACTGATATAGATGCTTATTTCTATTATGATACGACGACGACAACTTGGTTGAAAATATTAACAAACGTTTTAGAGCGAGATAATTATAAGTTAATAAAATCTGCGGCAGATTTAGCACCTGAGTTAGCAGCAGGAGGGTCTAGCTATTTATTAGATGAAAACACCTATTACGAAATAAATGGAACTATTAATTTAACTGCTCCGATTAATTTAAATAACGCTTACGTTTCTGGTTTAGATGTTGGGGAAGATATTTTGTCTTTTTCAGGGACTGTTTTTGAAGGAGACACAGGAGGAAGTATACGAAATGTAAAAATAACAGGAGGTGGTACAGCCTTTAACATAACCGGTGCTGGAGGAGCTGCTTCAGCTTTATTGTTAGTGCAAAATACAATTGTTGATGGGGTAGGAGATGTAGGTTCAATTTCAAATATTGGTGTCTATTTTAGTAACATTGTTCAGTTTATAAATAACAGTGACGGAATAACCTATTCTAATATTGGCAATTTATTACTTAATAACCAAGCATGGTTAGATACTAATGGAGGTACTTATGAAACTTTTACAGGGACTTTTGGTTTAATTGAAAAAGTAAGCGGATTATCAACTGTTGCTTCAGGGGCAACTGGGATTGATGTAAGCGGCTCCCCTACGGTAGGAAATGGTATTATTGAAGGGACTGTTTTTTCAGGAGGAGGTAGCTATATTAATGGTTATCCTGCGGCAGATACTTATCCTGGATATAATTTTAGTGTTAATTGGAATGTAAATGCACCAGGGATACCTAGGGAAAGTGATGATAATGCTTCAGGAAATTTTTATATACAAAGAAATTCAACAATACTAAACCCTTCATTTAGTATAGCAGGTGGAGTACCGATTGACGCTTTAATACTTCCAGGGCAAATGTTTAGATTTTCAAGTTCTGGAACAGCTGGACCTTCAGCAGATAATAATTATTTACAATATGAAGGGAAAGAAACTAGAACGTTTAGTGTAAGAGGAAATCTTGCCTATGAACCTACTACAGCTACCGGTACAGAGACTGTGCATGTTTTTTTTATAAGAAGATATAATAGTAGTGGTGTTTCCCAAGGAGTACCATTAGGTACAGAAGTTTATGAAGAGGTTGGTGTTGGTACTGAAGATAATTTAGTTAGAGCGATTCCCTTAAGTGGTAAGGTTACCTTAAATCCTGGCGACTATGTCAGAATAATTGGGCTAGCAATAACACAGGGGACAACAGCAAGAAGCGATATTAGGATTTATTCCGTTAGTTTAACCTTAGATTAAGGTATTTTATTTAAAGAAAAATTATTTTTTTTAATACAATACTCCAAAACCTTCGGCAGCACGTACCGGAGGTTTTTTTGTGCTTTTGTACTATCGTGAAACACGATAATGCTTCCGGGTTGTATGTTTTGTGATACGTGATGAAGGCATTGTTCTTTAGAAACCGAAGCATCATAATCATAACTCAACACACTCCACATAATAATTTTATATCCTTTTTCTTGAAGCAGGTTAGCTTGTTTTGAAGTGATTTTTCCATAAGGTGGACGGAATAGCGAGGTACGAGATACGAGCGACGAATGATGAAAGCTCTGTGCTTGTAGTTCTTTTTCAAAAAGTGACACATTATCAATATAATGTTGAGTGCTTGTTTGCCAGCCATTTAAATGGTTAAAAGTATGATTCCCTACCGAATGCCCTTCGACAAGAATGCGTTTAAAAATCTCAGGATGTTTTTTAATGTTGTCGCCAATGCAAAAGAAAGTCGCTTTGGCGTTGTATTTTTTTAAGGTGTCTAACACCCAAGGGGTCACTTCGGGGATGGGGCCGTCGTCGAAGGTTAAATACACCTTGTTTTCATTATTTGGCAATGCCCAAATTCGCTTCGGATAGATCCGTTGCACAAATTTGGGCACTGTTACCAAACGTAGTTTCACTGTTTTATTCTTCTATCGCTTCATTTAGAACTTCATCCGGAACTGAATCTGCCATAATTTGAATAGATTCTTTTTCCTGAAGGTCTTTCTCAACATCAACTCCTTCATTTTCATTATAAAAATGACGGAAGAGCTTTAAGTAGTCATTAAATTCAGAGGCCTCATCTTTAGCAAAGGTTTCATCATCGTAGACTATTATAATATCTACCAAGCCACGATAACGTTCCATATCACTGATGATTTCATCGGCAATATTGTATTGTTTTTTTACTTTCATTCCGCTGTAATACAACAATTTTTCTTGATATTTTTTAGCGACTTCTTCGTATAATTCTCGGGCCTTTTCAGGTTTGTTTACTTCATAATATCCTAATACAAAAGGTTCTAATAGCGAGTAATATTCAAAATACTTAACTGGCATTTTTTCCATTGCTAAGTCTAAAACATCTTCAGCTTTTTCTTTTTTGCCTTCATTAATTAAATTTTCGGCTAAACGCGCTAAGTTGCTTCGGTACGTGATACCGTTTCTTCTAGTTTCGGTGTCGTGATATATATCTGGACTTCCGCTATTGCCCCAATCCCAGTTCATAACGATATCATACATTTTATCGGTATCAACACGGCCCATGTCAAACGGATTACGTGGATTAACAGGTGTTCGTATAGGTACTAATTTATATACAACTCCGTCTAATTGAAGGTAATCCTTCATCCATAAATAGTCGTCATCGCCAAAAGCACCGCCGCTGAAGTAAATAGGACGTTCCCAGTCGTTATTGGCGATAATATCCAACATCATCATTCGGTTTTTGTAAATAACATTTCCTTTTAGCTGAATAAAAATCTCATCTACAATTTTATCAGCATCTTCCTGTGGAACAATACCATTGCGTAATACAGCCTCTTTATCAACCGGAATACGGATGGTTTTTGAAGGGAAGGTGTTTGCCATTTGGTTACTCTCCAGCTCTACACGTGTAGCAGGACTATCGTTTGCAACCCAATTCATCCAAGTTTTAATATCGACGGTATCTTGCTTGGTTTCTTGATAATAAAGAAAATCTCGAGTTCCATATCGATATTTATCGTGCGTTAATTGAGACGGAATAGGGTCGCTAGTAAACGCTTTCTTTTTCATATCGTCTATATACCAATCTGTTTGAAAGAGACTAGTATTGATAATACGAACATCTCGACGGTAACCCTCTATATTTTGAGCATACCAAAGGGCAAATGTGTCGTTATCGCCAATGGTAAACAAAATAGCATTCTCATCAACCGAATCGAGATACATTTTTGCCATCGAGTTAGCGGTATATCGACCTGAACGATCATGGTCATCCCAATTTTGATAGGCTAATAATACAGGTGAAGCTAATAACGTGGCACTAAGAACCACCGGAATGGCAATTTTGGGTGACAGGTATTCTTTTACCATTTCAAAAAGGGCATAGACACCAAAACCAATCCACATAGCGAATATGTAAAACGAACCTACAAGCGCATAATCCCGTTCTCGAGGTTCAAAAGGGCGTTCGTTGAGGTATATTTTTAGGGCTAGGCCTGTAAACAGGAAAAAGACGAGTAGGACCCAGAATTTCTTTTTATCATTTTTAAAGAGAAATATTACTCCTAAAATCCCTAATATTAACGGTAAGAAAAAGTAGGTATTTCGGGCTTTATTATTTTTAACATCACTAGGGAGATTGTCTTGTGAGCCTAAACGGAGTTCGTCTATAAAGTCGATACCACTAAGCCAGTTTCCATGTAGGTCGGTATATTGACCTTGCACATCATCTTGTCTTCCGGCGAAATTCCACATAAAGTAGCGCCAATACATATAACCAAACTGATACTCAAACATAAACTTGAGGTTTTGGCCAAAGGATGGTTTTTCAATATTGAGTGCTAACCCAAACTCACGTAAAAACTCATCGTAGTCTTTACTATCTACGACACCTTGGTCGTACGCTTGTTTAAATTTGTTTACCTCCTGTACCAATCGTTTTTCATTTCGGTATTCCGGTTTTATTGTAAAATCGAGTCCTCCTGTAAACTCTAGATAATTAGCATTGTTCTCTACACTCCACATTCTGGGTAGATATGCTTTTTGTGAATCATCACTGTTTTGCCCCGCGTTTTTATATTCGTTTACAATAACGTACTTACCAGCTTGTTCATCTTCTTCATATTTTGGCTTCTCATCTTTATACGGATTGTCTGGATCTAAACCTACATATGCTTCAGTAAATAGAGGACCATAAAATAAATGGGTTTGTGGGTATTGTTCTCGATTATAGTAAGCTAATAATTCTCGGGCATTGTCAGGGTTATTTTCATTAATTACGGTTCCCGCATTAGCACGAATAGGTAGCATCAACCAACTTGAAAAACCTATAAAAATGAACAGTACACAAAGCAACAAAGTGTTGAACTGTGTATGGTTTTTTCTACGAGTATAACGTAATCCGAAATAAAACAATGCAATAAATAAAATACCAGCAATAAGTGTCCCGGTATGAAAAGGCAAGCCAATACTGTTTATAAAGAAGAGTTCCGAAGCACTGAAAAACTTCAAGGTCATCGGCAACAATAATTTAAAGATAAACAGTAAGATCGCTACCATCACTACATTAGCAATTATAAAGTTTTTAACGGAAATTGTTTTATAGTTTTTGAAAAAGTATAAAAAACCAATAGCTGGAATAGTAAGCAGTCCTAAAAAGTGAATCCCGAAGGAAAGCCCTATGATAAATGAAATTAAAATAACCCATCTATCGCCTCTTGGTGTATTCATTTCACGTTCCCACCGCAGGCCACAATAAAATAAAACTGCAGTGATAAATGCTGAAGAAGCATATACTTCGGCTTCCACAGCACTAAACCAAAAACTATCGGTAAAAGCAAAACTGAGCGATCCTACCACAGCACTCCCTAATATTGCGATGGCAGAGCTTTTGGTTAATTCTTTATGCTTTAAGACCACTGTTCTTAATAAAATAGTAAGCGACCAAAACATAAACAATATGGTAAAAGCACTGGCAAAAACCGACATCAGGTTAATAGTAAGTGCAATGTTTGAAGCTTCCATAGCAAAAATGGAGAAAAATGCTCCCAATAATTGATACAGAGGAGCTCCGGGTGGGTGCCCAACTTCTAGATTACTTGCTGTAGTTATATATTCACCAGCATCCCAAAAACTGGCAGTGGGTTCTACTGTAAGCCAGTAAGTAATAAGGGATATAAGAAATACGGACCAACCTAAAATCTGGTTCCATTTTTTAAAGTTGAAAGAAGCCATAAGCTCGTACAGTTTTTGTTGTGGCGAATTTACTAATAATATACGTAGTGCAAACTACCAAAACAATGTAACGTCCCGAAACTATGTGTTATTTTATGATTTTTTTAAAAATTTTACATTGAAGGAATATTTTTTGGTATTTTTATTTGCGAAAGAAAAAGTTTGTATTAAATTTGCAACCGCATTACGGTATTGGCCCATGGTGTAACTGGCAACACGTCTGTTTTTGGTACAGAAGAGTCTAGGTTCGAGCCCTAGTGGGCCAACAAGAATCCCGAACTTTCATTAGTTCGGGATTTTTTTATGTCTTAACTATTACCTTCAATTTCAATTACTTTCGCAAGAGTTTTAACCAAACGTTTGTGGTTTTTTACAAAGGGATTGCTGGTGTCCCACACATAACCAGCCAGTACTGCGCAGATTTGTTTTTTAATTTCAGGATTTATGGTGTCGGCAAAAAATATTTTCTGAAGGTTGCCAGAATACCACTCATCTACATAAGTTTTAAAGACAGAAACCCCTTGCTTTAGATGGTTTTCATAATCATTTTTCCAATCGACCGCTTCACCCCGTAGTTTTTTGGCAGTTAATTTAGCGGCTAATAAACCAGATTCGGTTGCAAAGGTTACACCTGAAGAAAAAACAGGGTCTAAAAAACCGGCACTGTTACCGGTGATGGTATAACCGTTTCCATATAAAGAATTCATGGGGGTTGCAAAGTCATTGAATTGTTTGGGGTTAAATAAAAAGTCAATGTTTTCAAACCGGTTATAGTAGTGATTTGAAAGATTTAAAAGTTTCCGAAGTTTTTCAGAAGGAGTATCCGAAAAAGAATCTATAAACTCTGAAGGGCCTACAAAACCAATACTGGTTGTTCCATTCGAAAAAGGAATGACCCAAAGCCAAGCTTCATCAGTAACCACATCGAAGGTAATTAATGTGCCTTCTTCACCTTCAGGTCTATTAATGTCTGCAACATGCGTAAAAATTGATGAGTTCCCTTGAAATGTTGTAGGTTTCACAAGATTTAAAAATCGTGGAATAACACGTCCGGGACCGCTAGCGTCAATAATATGTTTTGCTGAAATAAAACCTGTTTTCTCTTCTGAGGTCTTTATGGTTGTTTTTGAAACTCCATCGTTTTCAAATTCAATATGTATCACTTCGGTTTCAAAAGAAATAGAAATGCCTCTTTTTTGAAGTTCATCGGTCAATGTCTCATCAAACTTGGCTCTCGGAACTTGCCAGGTCCAATCCCAACCTGTTGTATGTTTTTCTTTAAAATCGAAATGACAGCTTTTATCTTCTTTTAAAAATCGGGCACCTTTTTTTATTTGAAAGTTCTGCGTTGTAAGGCAATCTAATAATCCCACTTCATTAAAATGTTCCATACATCGTGGCAACAAACTTTCGCCAATAGCAAACCGAGGAAACTTACTTTTTTCTACTACTTTTACATTAAAACCTTGTTGGTGTAAATAGGCTGCTGCAACAGAACCCGAAGGTCCAGCGCCAATTATTAAAATGTCAACTTCTTGTTCAGTCATTCAATAAGGGTAAAAGAATAGTTTTTTATTATAATTTTACATCCCAAAATAACTACATTACGTTGGTTATTGCAGGATAATTTGCTAAAATTTCCAATTTATTTCAAATGACGATAGATAAAGAAGGTTTGAATCTTCAAGATTTTTATGATGTGGTTTTTTCTGAAAAAGAAATATCCATTGACGATTCGGTTTTAAAGATCGTTCAGGATAGTTTTGACTTTTTAACGGAATTCTCTGAAAATAAAATTATTTACGGTGTCAATACGGGTTTCGGTCCGATGGCGCAATATAAAATTGAGGATTCCAAACGCATTCAACTTCAGTATAATTTAATACGAAGCCACGCTTCAGGCACGGGAAACCTTATTCCACCAAAATATGTAAAAGCAGCTATGTTGGCTCGCTTAAACACGTTAGCGATTGGTAAATCTGGGGTGCATCCATCGGTTATTGAGTTAATGAAGACGCTTATTAATAGAGATATAATTCCGGTAGTGTATGAACACGGTGGCGTAGGGGCAAGTGGCGATTTGGTTCAGTTGGCGCATATTTCATTGGTATTGATTGGTGAAGGAGAAGTGATCTATAAGGGCGAGCAAAAACCAACTTCCGAAGTTTTTAAAACTGAAAACCTACAACCGATTACCGTCGCTCTACGCGAAGGATTGGCATTAATGAACGGTACATCAATCATGTCTGGGGTAGGGATTCTCAATACAATTTATACAAAGCGTTTACTTAATTGGGTAGTATCGTGCTCTTCTGCTATCAACGAAATTGTAAAAGCGTACGACGATCATTTGTCTTTAGAGTTAAATAAAGCTAAAAAGCACAGCGGACAGCAGAAAATTGCTAAACAAATGCGAGATCATTTGCAAGACAGTACATTAACCAGAAAACGTGAGCATCATTTGTATAATGGAAAAGTGACAGATGCTGTGATTGAAGAAAAAGTACAAGAATATTATTCATTACGTTGTGTACCGCAAATTTTAGGTCCGGTGTTAGATACCCTGCAAAATGTGGAGAAAATCGTTTTGGAAGAAGTAAACTCGGCTAACGACAACCCTATTGTCGATGTTGAAAAGCAACAAGTATATCACGGCGGAAATTTTCACGGGGATTACATTTCGTTAGAAATGGACAAACTGAAATTAGTGGTCACTAAAATGAGTATGCTTGCCGAACGGCAGTTAAATTACTTACTTAACTCAAAACTCAACGGAATCCTTCCCCCGTTTGTAAATCTTGGCGAATTAGGACTGAATTACGGTATGCAAGGCGTGCAGTTTACTGCCGTTTCTACTACGGCGGAGAATCAAACACTATCCAACCCGATGTATGTACATAGCATTCCAAACAACAATGACAATCAGGATATTGTGAGTATGGGGACGAATGCAGCGTTACTTACCAAAAAAGTAATTGAAAACACTTTTGAAGTAGTCGCCATTGAATTGATAACCGTGGTTCAGGCGATAGAATACTTGAAAATTCAAGGGGAAGTTTCTTCAAAAACGAAGAAGATGTATGATGAAATCAGGGCGATTGTTCCGGCGTTTAAGGAAGATGAAGTGATGTACCCGTATGTGAAAGAAGTAAAAGAACATCTAATTAATTCTGAAATATGAAGTTCGCACTAGTTACAGGAGGTTCACGAGGAATTGGAAAAGCAATTTGCTTACAATTAGCTACTGATAGCGCGTATCACATTCTTATAAATTACAATCAAAATAAAACAGCCGCTCTTGAAACCTTGCAAGCCATTGAACAAGTAGGAGGGAAAGGTTCGTTACTTCCTTTTGATGTTTCAAACAGAAAAGCCGTGGTTGATGCGTTAGAAGATTTTCAGAAAAATAATCCCGAAGCAATAATTGAAGTACTCGTCAACAACGCCGGAATTACAAAAGACGGACTTTTCATGTGGATGAAACCGGAAGACTGGAATTCTGTTATCAACACCAATCTGAACGGTTTTTTTAACGTAACCAATCATCTTATTCAAAAAATGTTGATGAATCGTTATGGACGCGTTATCAGTATTGTTTCGTTGGCTGGATTACAAGGCAATGCCGGACAAGTAAATTATGCTGCGGCGAAAGGCGCCGTTGTTGCTGCAACAAAATCACTTGCACAAGAGGTTGGAAAACGGAATATTACTGTGAATGCAGTCGCACCCGGATTTATTAAAAGTGACATGACGGAAGATTTAGATGAAAAAGAGCTTAAAAAATTGGTTCCGTTAAATCGTTTTGGTAACCCTGAAGAAGTAGCGCATTTGGTGTCTTTTTTAGCTTCAAAAAAAGCATCGTACATCACAGGAGAAGTCATTAATATTAATGGCGGAATCTATTCCTAAGCCAAAAAATCCTGTAATTTTGCTACGTATCTAATTGCTAATATAAAAACGCACATGGCGGCAGAGTGGGACGGAAAATCACGAGGCACGGTCTTCGGGTTTAAAGTGTTTGTTTTTTTTATCAAAAACTTTGGTATTCGCGCTGCGTATGCCTTGATGCACTTGCCTATTCCGTATTTCTGTATTTTTTCTAGAAAAAACGTCCGCGGACTTTTTTATTATTTCAGAAAACGGCAACACTATTCTTGGTTTAAAAGTTCAATGAATATTTACAAAGGTTATTACCAATTTGGACAAACCTTGGTCGATAGGATTGCCATTCAATCTGGGCTTCGCGATAAATACACCTACGAGTTTGACGGTATTGAAAATTTAAAAGAAACATTGGCACTCAATAAAGGCGGAATTCTGATCAGTGCACATGTTGGTAATTTTGAAATGGCGCAGTACTTTTTTAATGATTTAGATGAAAAAGCCAATATTAGCATTGTTATTACCGACCAAGACCACGAGAATATTAAGGAATATGTAGGTTCGGTCATAAACCGAAAGCAAGATAATTTCATCATTGTAAAAGATGATATGTCTCACATTTTTGAAATAAATGCAGCATTAACTCAAAATAGAATGGTTTGTATTTCTGGCGATCGGTATATGGATGTAGCTAAAACGATAGAAGCTCCGCTGCTAGGGAAAGAAGCAAAATTTCCGGTAGGTCCTTTTCATTTAGCGACTCGATTAGATGTACCCGTATTATTTGTATATGTTATGCGCGAACCGAAACGTCATTACCATTTATATGCAAGAAAAGTGGCGGTAACACGACGCGATGCTAGTGGTTTATTAACTAAATACATCCAAAGTTTAGAAGAGATTTTAAATCAATACCCGCTGCAATGGTTTAATTTTTACGACTTTTGGGATGATATTGACTAAATGCAATTGAGTTTTGAAAGAATTACGATTCCCAATTACCGATCCGTTTGTATTGGAAGAACTTCTTCCGCAGCGTTCACCTATGATTATGGTCGATGCTTTGGTGTATTACGATAAAAAATCCTTGGTTTCAGAACTGACCATTTCCGAAGAAAATATATTTGTTGCTGACGGCTTTTTATCCGAAACCGGGTTACTGGAACACATCGCTCAATCCGTAGCTTTGCACACTGGGTATACTGGATATTTAGAAGAAAAACTGACTAAAGAAGGGTATATTGGCGCTATTAAAAAAGCTGAACTATTAAAAACACCGGCTGTCAATGAAACCATTGAAACTGAAATAGAAATTATACACGAAGCGATAGGAATTACCTTGGTAAAAACAACGACCAAACTGGAGCAAGAAGTGATTGCGACGACCGAGATGAAAACGATGTTAAAACCTTAATGGAAAACCCTATTTACATACAAGAACCTTCCTTGATTACACCTTTAGGATTTTCAGTTTCTGAAAACGTGTCTGCTATTGAAAAAGAACAATCTGGAATACACGAACAACATCAGAAGGATATTTTGGATACGCCTTTTTACGCAGCAATGATTGCTTCAGAAAAAATTGATGCTGCTTTTAAAAAACTGGGCAATCCATCCAGATTTATGAAGTTGGAGAAAATAATGTTGCTTTCGGTTGCTGAAACCTTAGAAAAGTCAAAGCTTCATATTTCAGAAAAAACCGCCTTGATTATTGCCACCACAAAAGGAAGTATCGACGCGCTCGACCCTGACAATTCCTTTTCAGGAGAACGAGCCTATTTACCGGTGTTAGGGAAGAAAATTCAATCTTTTTTTGGTTTTAAACAAGAACCGATTGTGGTTTCTAACGCGTGTGTTTCAGGGATTTTAGCGGTTGCTGTCGCCAAGCGTCTTATTCAAAATAACGTATATGAAAACGCTGTGGTTGTTGCAGGCGATTTGGTTTCAAAATTTACGGTTACTGGTTTTAATACCTTTCAAGCCCTGAGTGACGGCCCTTGTAAACCCTATTCAAAATATCGAAATGGAATTAGTATTGGAGAAGCGGCAGCATCGGTTGTGGTTTCTTCTGAAAGAAATAAATATACAGCTATCGAAGTTCTTGGAGATGGCTCATGTAACGACGCCAACCATATTTCGGGGCCATCGCGAACAGGGGAAGGCTTGCTGAAAAGCGTTCAATCTGCTATGCAAGAAGCTGTCATTTCAGCAACTGATATCGATTTAATTTCCGCCCACGGTACCGCAACAATCTATAATGACGAAATGGAAGCGATTGCGTTTAATCGAGCGAATTTACAACAGGTTCCCCTACATAGTTTAAAAGGATATTATGGGCATACATTAGGGGCTTCTGGGTTGGTAGAAGCCATTATCGGTTTTGAATCGATGAATCAAAACAAATTATTTACATCTTTAGGGTATGACGAATCAGGAATTTCAAAACCCTTGAAAATCATTCAAAAAGTAGAAAAGAAAACGATCAACACCTTTTTAAAAACAGCTTCTGGCTTTGGTGGTAGTAACGCCGCCGTACTCTTTAAAAAAGTCGCTTTTGAACACTAAACTAAACATACAAGCGTGGTGCAGTGTGCAAAATGGAACCGTTATTTGCAATGGCAAGGAAATTGTATCTGCTGATAATGAACAAGGATTTTCAGAATTTGCAAAGCGGGTTTACAAAAATCAGCAATGGGAATACCCTAAGTTTTTTAAAATGGATCGACTCAGTAAACTTACTTTTTTAACGGCTGAAATTTTATTGAAGGAACTAACAATTTCTTCGGAAGTAAAAGAACAGCTGGCAGTTGTGTTGTCTAATAAAAGTGCCAGTTTGGATACCGACAGAAAATATCAGGATTCGATTAACAGTATTGAAAATTTTTATCCCAGTCCGGCGGTATTTGTGTATACTTTGCCTAATATTGGAATGGGCGAAGTGTGTATTCGGCACAAGATACAAGGCGAAAATGCCTTTTTTGTTTTTGATGATTTTAATCCGCTTTTTTTGAAACACTACGCTGAAAGTTTAGCGCAAAATAATAAGGCGACTCAAGTTTTGTGCGGTTGGACCGAAATAGATGAAAAAGGATATAATTCTTTTTTATATTTGGCATCCCCAAACGGAACCCTTCCTCATACGGAAGAAACAATTAAAAAATTATACACCCAAAGTTGATGGACGCATTAAAACAAGAACTGAAAGAGAATATCATCGAGCAGCTAAATCTCGAAGAATTCACCGTTGAAGATATTGATAATGACGATGCGTTATTTGGCGATGGCTTGGGTTTAGATTCTATCGATGCGTTAGAGCTAATTGTAATGCTCGATAAAGATTACGGTATAAAACTAACCGACCCTGAAAAAAGCAAAGAAATTTTTCAGTCCATCAATGTCTTGGCAGCATATATTACAGAGCATCGTACTAAATAATACCTGAATGAAAAAAGAAGTCGCTATAACCGGAATGGGCATTGTTTCTGCCATTGGCAATTCGGTTGAAGAAAACTTGGAGGCGCTTCTTACTTCAAAAAGTGGATTAGGGACTTCAAAACACATTAAAACCCATCATAAAGAGTCTATTAAAGTAGGGGAAGTGAGGTTTACCAATGCTGAAATAGCAACCCAATTAAACCTTCCAGAAGATAATAACTATACTCGCACTGCTTTATTAGGATGTTTGGCTGCGAAAGAAGCAGTTCAAAATGTGGGAATTACATCTATTTCAGAATACAAAACAGGGCTTATTTCTGCTACTACCGTTGGTGGTATGGATATGACCGAAAACTACTGGAAGCAATTTGCTTCAAACCCAGAAGTTCAAAAATATATTTCGAGCCATCACGCGGGTGATAGCACTGAGAAAATTGCAACCTCTTTAGGAATCACGGACTACGTTACTACAATTAGCACCGCCTGTTCGTCAGCGGCAAATGCCATTATGTTAGGCGCACGACTCATTAAAGCTGGAAAACTGGATCGAGTTGTAGTTGGCGGAACCGATGCGTTGTCAAAATTCACCATTAATGGTTTTAAATCATTAATGATTTTAAGTGAATCCAATTGTACGCCTTTTGATGCTAATCGAAGCGGTTTAAACTTAGGCGAAGCCGCTGCTTATCTAGTATTAGAATCTGATGAGGTGGTTGCAGCGCAAGATAAACCTGTTTTAGCTTATGTAAGTGGGTATGGTAATGCGAATGATGCTTTTCATCAAACTGCATCTTCAAAAACTGGTGATGGGGCTTACTTGGCATTGAAAAAAGCATTGAAAGTTGCAGGTTTACAACCTTCAGATATAAATTACGTAAATGCCCACGGAACCGCAACGCAGAACAATGATTTATCTGAAAGCGTAGCATTACAACGAATTTTTAATGAAAGAACACCCCATTTTAGTTCTACCAAAGCATTTACGGGGCATACATTGGCTGCTGCTGGAGCGGTGGAAGCTGTGTTTTCTGTGTTGGCGTTGCAACAAAATAGCATATTCGCCAATTTAGGTTTTGAATTGGCTATGCCCGAAACAGGTTTAATTCCGGTTACGCAACCTCAGAAAAAGGAGTTAAAACACGTCTTATCCAATTCATTCGGATTTGGAGGAAATTGTTCATCACTAATTTTTTCTGAGGCATAAAATGCCCATTAAAATCATGAAATTATTATATATTAATGAATACTTTAGGCTGTACAACTTCAGCTTTATTAACTAGAATAGTTCGATGAAAACGTGTTACATCCATAGCGTAGTGAGCATTTCGGCACAAAACAGTTTTTCTGAAAACAATACTATTTCTGAAATACAAGAACGTTCAGATTATAAAATTTTAGCAGTTCATCCACCGTATCGCGACTTTATTCCACTTTCTCAATTACGCCGAATGTCACCAGCTGTTAAAATGGGGGTTACAGCATCAAAAAAAGCATTAGAAAAAGCTAACATTGAACAACCCGATGCCATTATCACCGGTTCTGGTTTGGGATGTATGGCCGACACCGAAACCTTTGTGAATAGGTTGATAGAAAATGAGGAGCAGTTTTTAACACCAACGGCTTTTATACAATCAACGCACAATACGGTTGCGGGGCAGATTGCTCTTGGCTTAAAATGCAAAGGGTATAATACAACCTATGCACACGGTTCGGTTTCGTTTGAGTCGGCCTTGATAGATGCGCAATTACAAGTTGAAGCCGGAGAAGCTAATAACATTTTAGTCGGTGGAGTGGACGAATTGGGAACTGAGTTTGTGGATTATGTTCATGTAGTTGAACACAAACAAAAGCAACCCATTCAAGTGCCTTTAAGTGAAGGCGCCACTTTTTGTATGTTGTCTTCAGAAAGAAAGGAAGGAACTGTAGCAGTTTTAAAAGCAGTTGAAATTAACTCAAAAATTGCTAACGAAAATATAGTTACTGAAATGCAAGCTTTTCTGAAAAGAAACAAGGTTGATACTTCAGAAATTGATGCCGTCGTTTTAGGAAATAATGGCGATGCTTTTGATGTGTATTACCAACACATTGAGAAGTTATTCCCCAAAACTGACCTTCTTCAGTACAAAAAATATGTTGGGGAATATTATACTGCTTCGGCATTTGCTTTCTGGATGGGAGCGCAATTAATAGAAGGAAAAGCACTTCCAAAACAATTTTTTATTCGTAAACCTGAAAGCAAATCATATAAAACCGTTTTATTGTACAATCAATTTAAAGGAAGCCAACACAGTTTTGTACTTTTAACGCAATGCTAAAATTTGGTCAGATAACGATATTTGCAGCCATAGTTTTACTCACTATTGGCGTAATTGATTTCTTCTTCGAGATTTCACCTATTTTATATGTGACAATATTTCTACTTTGGTTTTTAATTGTTGCATTAGGTTCATTTACCATGCGATGGCGAATTTTTACTACTGCTTTTACAAAAGGTAACCAAAATAAAAAACAAGTAGCGATTACTTTTGACGATGGTCCAAATGCAGAATTTACACCTCAAATTTTACAACTTCTGAAATCGTACAATGCAAAAGCCACCTTTTTTTGCATTGGAAAATACCTAGAAAAGCATTCTGAACTAGTACAACAAATAGTTGCCGAAGGTCATACGATTGGGAATCATTCGTATTCACACGCCACAAATTTTGGTTTTTTCAGAAAAAAGAGAGTTGTTGAAGAACTTTCAAAAACCGATGCTTTAATTGAAAAAATAACCGGTGAAAAGAATATTTTATTTAGACCACCCTACGGAGTGACCAATCCGTCGATTGCAAAGGCTTTAAAAGAAACAAATCATACGGTAATTGGTTGGAATGTTCGCTCATACGATACGGTTATAAAAAACCCAACCCAAGTAATTAACCGAATACAAAAACGTATTTCGCCGGGTTCCATTATTTTATTGCACGATACACATTCCCGATGCCCTGAAATTGTGGAACGTTTGTTGCAATTTCTGAAAAAAGAAGGATATCAAACGGTAGCTATTAATACGCTGCAAGAGAAAAATTAATATGAGAAGTTTTATAATCATACTATTCAGTTTGTTTGCGCAACAAGCTTTTGCGCAAACGCCTTTGACTTCTACTGAAATTGACCAATTTAAACAACAAGTAAAGCAAACCGCCCAAAAAACCGAAACAATTGTAAGCGATTTTGTACAGGAAAAACAAATGGAGTTTTTAAATGATGGTGCTATTTCAGAAGGGACATTAACGTTTAAATCCCCAAACGCTATTCGTTGGGAATACACCAAACCTTACACATACGAAGTGATTTTTAAAGGAAATCAATTAACGGTACAAGAAGCAGGCTCGATAAAAAACATTGATTTAAACTCAAATAAGTTGTTCAAGAGTTTTAACTCGTTACTTATTAATAGTATTAGAGGTGATATGTTCATTGACGAGGAGTTTTCCATTTCATATTACAAATCAGACAAAGGATTTACAGTACATTTTATTCCAAAGGAAAAGAGAATGAGCCGTTTTATAGCTTCATTTCAGCTTAGTTTTTCTGAAAAAGACTATCAAGTAACGAAATTAAAATTGATAGAGCCTTCAGATGATTTTACGTTGATTACCTTTAAGAACAAACAGATTAATGTGCCGGTTTCTAATTCGGTTTTTAAAATGTAATGTCATGTTATTGCCCAATTTATATCAGGTTTTAAAGAAAGAAGCGGTTGCTGAAACTACTATTTCGGTAATGGTCGAAGTTGATAAAAACCATCAAGTTTTTAAAGGTCATTTTCCTGAAAACCCAGTTATGCCAGGTGTTTGTATGCTTCAAATAATTAAGGAGCTTTCCGAAGAGCATCTAGAAACACCTCTTTTCCTTCAAAAAGCATCGAATGTAAAATTTACAGCTTTGATGAATCCTCAAATTCAATCAAAACTAATTGTAAATTTGTCTTTTACTCGAGAAAATGGATCAATAAAAATAAAAAGCACGAGTACGTTTCCAGATGGGACGGTAGTGTTAAAATGTAATGCTATTTTTGTGGAAACAAACCGTGTGCATGAAAACGGCTGAACAACATACAACTCAACACATTCATCCTGAAATAACCCAAAAACTCAAGCAGTATAACTGCTGTGTGTTGATACCAACGTACAATAATTATAAAACGCTAAAACGTGTTTTGGACGGTGTTTTGGAATATACTGACGATGTGGTTTTGGTCAATGACGGTTCTACCGATGAAACACTTCAAATTCTCTCAGCTTACCCGCAAATTGAACAAATTCATATTGATAAGAATCAAGGAAAAGGATATGCACTAAAAAAAGGTTTTAAACATGCCGTTTCTTTGGGTTTTGATTATGCCATTACATTAGATAGTGATGGGCAACATTTTCCATCGGATATTTCAGTTTTTATTGATGCATTGGATACTTCGGAAATTAAAAATTTGTTGTTAATTGGCGACCGAAATATGAATGAAGCCGATGTGCTCGCCCAAAGCCGAAAAGGCAATAAAGTGTCTAGTTTTTGGGTAAAAGCAGTAACCGATTTGGAATTGCACGATACACAAGCTGGTTTTAGACTGTATCCAATAAAAGCGTTGAAGGATATTAACTTTTTCAGAAATACTAAAAAATTTGAATTTGAGGTTGAGGTGCTCGTTAAAGCACATTGGGCTGGAATTTCAGTGAAAAATGTTCCTATTCAAGTATTGTATGATCTAGAAGAACGTGTTTCGCATTTCAGGCCGTTTATGGATATTGCCCGAATTACCATTTTGATTATTTGGTTCTTGATTGTTAAGTATTTTTATATCCGTCCGCGTGATTTCTTTAGAAAACTAAAAAAAAAAGGAATCCGCCGCTTCCTGAATGAAGAGTTTTTAAGAAACAACGATTCCCCTGAAAAAAAAGCACTTTCAGTAGCGTTGGGACTTTTCATAGGGTTGTCGCCGCTTTGGGGTTTTCATACCGTGATCGTCATATTTCTCGCCATAGTTTTAAAGTTGAACAAAGTGATTGCCTTCGCTTTTTCAAACATAAGTTTGCCGCCATTTATTCCGTTTGTGTTTTTAGCTAGTTTAACCATAGGATATTGGGTTTTGGGACAAGATAATGAAGTTACATTAGCAAGTGTAACCAATAATTTTGAAGTGATTACTTCGTTAAAGGCTTATTTTATTGGTAGTATCACGCTTTCGGTTGGAGCTGCAGTTATTTTGGGAAGTTTGTCATATTTAGGTTTTTACCTTTTTGATACTAAGAAAATACAGCCAGATGGATAGATTTTTCTTCAAGCTATATACATCGATTCAGAAACAGAAAGCAGTCTTTTTTATTGTTTTGGCTGTTGTGTGTACTGGATTGGCTTCTATAGCATTTCAAGTTTCTTTTGAAGAAGATATTTCTAAATTAATCCCTTCAAATTCAGAAAATGAACAATTTCAGAAGGTTTTAAAGAACATCCGTTTTACCGATAAAGTAATCGTAAACATCAAAAAAGAAAACGGGACGACTAAAGATTTGGTTGATTATGCTTCGGAACTAGAGGACAGTCTAGATTCGCTTAAAGGAGACTACATTAAAAACATTCAAGGTACTGCGAAAGAAGAAGCACTTTTTGAAACTTTGGACTTTGTATATGATAATCTTCCGTTGTTTTTTACAGAGACAGATTATGCAATTCTGAAAAATAAATTATCTAAAGATAGCGTTTCAGAAACCATGAAGGAGAACTACAAAACCTTGGTTTCCCCTTCTGGAATGATAGCTAAAAAACAAATTCTAAAAGATCCGCTTCATTTTACTAACCTAGCATTGCAAAACCTAAAAAGCCTAGGAGTTGAAGAAGGGTTTAAATTGAAAAATGGTTTTATAATGACTGAAGATGAACAACATATTCTGTTATTCATCACCCCAAAATTTCCTTCTTCAGATTCTGAAAAAAACACCATTTTCACAGAGAGATTATACCTATTTCAAGAGCAATTAAATAAAAAGTTCAGCTCAAAAGTAACAAGTGATTATTATGGAGCTGTTTTTATTGCTGCTGCAAACGCAAAACAAATAAAGAGTGATATTCAACTTACCATCGGGATTGCATTAACCATTCTATTGTTAATCTTTATCGGCTTTTATCGCAGTGTTTGGATTCCGTTAATTATTTTATTCCCTACAATATTTGGCGCGTTAGTATCGGTTGCTTTTTTGGTGTTGATTAGGCCGCAACTTTCGGCTATTTCGTTGGGGATTGGCTCTATTTTATTGGGAATAACCTTAGATTATTCTTTACATATTTTAACGCATATTAAAAACGGTGAGACTGGTAAGCAATTATACAAAAGCATTACTAAGCCCATATTGATGAGCAGTTTGACGACAGCTTTGGCCTTTCTTTGTCTGCTTTTTATAAATTCGGAAGCGTTGCAAGATTTGGGGATTTTCGCCGCTGTGAGTGTGTTGGGTGCTTCGGTTATGGCCTTGTTGTTTATTCCGCAAGTGTATAAAAAGAAGGCGGTTTCAAATACAAAAAAGAAATCCGTTTTTAATCGTTTTACAGTCTATTCCATACATAAAAACAAAGTGGTGGTCGTTTGTCTGGCTGTTTTGTTAGTGATAAGTTTCTTTAGTTATAACTCGGTTGAATTCAATAAAGATTTAGAACAAATAAACTATAAACCAGAACAGCTTGTTAAAGCCGAAAAAGAACTTGAAAGCATAACGAATTCGGTATCAAAATCGGTGTATGTCGCCACGTATGGAGCTAATTTAGAAAGAGCATTACAGCAAAACGATTCAGTTTATAGTTTACTGAAAGGCTTAGAAAAAAGTTCAGAAATTGAAGCTTTTAACTCGGTAGGCGGTTTGGTTGCTTCAGAAGAAAAGCAAAACACGAAAATTCAGGAATGGAATCAGTTTTGGAAAGCAGAACGACTAGAGAATGTAACCGGTTCCATTAATAACACTTCGGAAGCATTAGGGTTTAAACCGAATGCATTTGCATCATTTTACAACCATTTAAGTTCAAATTTTGAGCCTTTGAAGTTATCTGATTATCCTGAGTTTGGAAGCAACATGATTGCAGATTATGTTTCAGAAAAAAATGGTTTTGTAACGGTGACTTCGGTAGTGAAAACAGATAAAAACCAAATAGAAGCGCTTCAAACAAAGGTGGAGCAACTTCAAAATACAGTAGTGATTGACCGAAAACAATTAAACGAAACCTTGCTAAACACCTTACAAAACGATTTTAATACACTGCTGTGGTTTTGTTTCGGCGTGGTTGTCTTGGCTTTATTGTTGTTTTACAGAAATTGGAAATTGGTTGTTATCACAACCGTTCCTATTTGTCTAACGTGGCTGTTGACCATCGGGATTATGGGCGTATTTCAATTACAATTTAATGTATTTAATAGTATAATTTCAGCTTTTATCTTTGGATTGGGCGTAGATTACAGCATTTTTATCACCAATGCTTTATTAAATGAAGAACGCAAAAATACCTTAGCAACACATAAAACGGCTATATTGCTTTCAGTAATCACGACTATTTTGGGGGTTGGGGTCTTGGTTTTTGCCAAACATCCTGCCTTGCATTCGGTTGCTTTGGTTTCGGTAATCGGTATTTTTTCGGCTGTGTTAATTGCGTTTATCGTTCAGCCTTTGTTGTTTAATCTTCTTATTTTTAAAAAGAAATAATACGTAATGGGAACCATTAAAACTACACCAATAAAACATGTGAAATCCATCACGAAAGAGGAGTTTGTAAAAAACCATTACAAACCGCAACGTCCTGTTTTAATTGAAGGTTTTGCAAAAGAATGGCCTGCTTATGAAAAATGGAATTTAGAGTATATTCAACAGTTAGCTGGTGACCAAATTGTGCCGCTATATAACAACAAACCCACCAAAGGACATAAAAAGTCGGTCGTGCCAGCAAAAAAAATGAAGTTGTACGATTATATCGAGCTCTTAAAAGCGGGTCCAACCGATCTGCGGATGTTCTTTTATAACGTGCTTCAGAAAATGCCAGAGTTGACCAAAGATTTTGATTATCCTGATATTGGTTTGCCATTTTTTAAAAAACTTCCCGTTATGTTTTTCGGCGGAAAAGGTTCAAAAGTATTAGCGCATTACGATATGGATCTGGCCGATTTGTTACACGTGCATTTCCACGGAACCAAAAAGGCTGTATTGTTTGAACCTAAACAAGCAAAGAATCTTTACAGAGTGCCCTTTACCGTTCATAATATTGAAGCGATTGACATGGACAATCCAGATTTTACAACCTATCCTGCTTTGCAACAAGCAGAAGGGATTTCAGTAGAAATGAAACACGGCGATGCGTTATATATGCCAAGTGGTTATTGGCATTATATTACCTATGAAGATGCGGGTTTTTCCATTACGCTTCGCGCATTTCCACGGAAACTTAAAAAACTAGGAGAACTGCTATCAAATCTGGTATTTATGCGAAATTTTGAAAACATTATGCGGTATGTGGCTGGCAGCAAATGGGTAGATTATAAAGAAAGCAGTATGATAAAACGAGTAAATAAAAAGTATAAAAAGCAGAGTGATAATGCATAATCAAACTGCTATAAACTTCTTTATTGGACTATCACTTTTTTTGGTGTTGGCTTCCTGTGGTGTAAAAAAATCGTTGGAAGATCGACCGGATATCAGTCAGTATAATGCAAACATCCCTGAACGGGAAATTATAAACGATTCTACTTACGTTGCCGGAAACAATTTCCTTACGAAAAACAAACACGGCCAATGGGAATTGTATGTAGAGGGCGATCCGCTGGAAGTAGGCATGTTAACCGGAAGTTTGACGCGAGAATTGCTTCAAAAACAAGAGCGGGTGTTCTTAAATAAAGTTGAAGAAATGGTTCCTTCAAAAGAGAAACAAAAATTCCTTCGGAAATTTCTATCGTGGTACAATCGCAAGCTCTACAAACACGTGACTGAAGAATACAAAACTGAAATTTATGGCGTTTCCCGTTATGCTTCTGGAGAATTTAACAACATCGCGCCACCGTATTTAAGAGCGTTGTATTTGCACGGCGCGCACGACATTGGGCACGCATTAAAAGACTTGGCGTTGGTAGGCTGTAGCTCTTTTGCTGTTTGGGGTGATAAATCGGAAGACGGCAACCTACTCATCGCTCGTAATTTCGATTTTTACGCTGGCGATGCATTTGCCGAAGATAAAATAATCGCCTTTGTAAAACCCGATCAAGGCTATCCATTTATGTCGGTTACTTGGGGCGGGATGATGGGTGTGGTTTCAGGGATGAACAATCAAGGATTAACTGTAGCGATCAATGCAGGAAAATCGGATATTCCGTTAGTAGCGAAAACACCAATTTCATTGGTAACGCGAGAAATTTTGCAATATGCCTCTACGATTGATGAAGCCATTGAAATTGCAAAAAAGAGAGAAGTGTTTGTTTCGGAAGCTATTTTTGTAGGCAGCGCCAACGATGGAAAAGCAACTATTATAGAAGTGTCGCCAAATGATTTAGGTGTCTATGAAGTGGTGAATACGAGTGAATTAATTTGTTCCAATCATTTTCAGAGTGAAACCTTTGCTAACGACCGAAAAAACGTGAAATGGATTAAAGAAAGCCATTCACAATATCGATTTGAGCGGATGGAAGAGTTATTGGATAAAAATTCAAAAATTAATCCGAAAGAAGCAGTAGCTATTCTTCGGAATAAAAAAGGATTGAATGATGCAGCTTTGGGTTTTGGTAATGAAAAAGCATTAAATCAATTATTGGCGCATCACGGGATTGTTTTTCAGCCAGAAGATTTAACTGTTTGGGTGTCTTCAAACCCATATCAATTAGGGGAATTTATTGCGTATGATCTAAACGCTGTTTTTAATGAAGACAGGAAGTTTTCAGGTCAGCCCATTTCCGAAGAAAACTTAACCATTGCTGAAGATCCTTTTGTACATTCTCAAGAATTTAAAGATTATGAAGCCTATCGTATTTTAGAAGGTAAAGTAGAAACAGCCTTAGAAGAAGAATCTGAAATAGGCGCTGCTCAATTAATGAATTTACAGTCTTTAAACCCTGAATATTGGAAAGCACACTTTTTAGTAGGGAAGTATTATTACGAGCATAAACAGTACGAAAAAGCCTTAAAAGCTCTTACTTTGGCAGAAAGCAAAGAGATAACCACAGTTCCGGATGAAAAAGAAGTGGAGAAGTATCTTAAAAAAACAAAACGAAAATTACGCTAATGATCCCTGAAATAGAAAGAGCATCAAATGAAGAGATTAAACGCTTTCAGGAAGAAAAGCTTAAAAAAGTAGTGAGTTATGTTAATGGCAACTCCCCGTTTTATAAAAGGCTATTTGAAACACATAACATTCTGCCAGAGCATATAAAAACCTTAGAAGATTTGCAGCGTATTCCGGTGACCACCAAGGATGATTTACAAAAACATAATGACGATTTTTTATGTGTTTCGAAGCGGCAAATAATAGATTACGTTACTACGTCCGGAACCCTGGGTGAGCCGGTAGTAATTGGTTTAACCGACGCCGATTTAGATAGGTTGGCGTATAACGAAGCAATTTCGTTTGCGTGTTCAGGGGTAACGAAAGACGATACTATTCAATTAATGACCACGATAGATCGCCGGTTTATGGCAGGGATGGCCTATTTTTTAGGGGCTCGAAAACTAGGTGCCGGAATTATTCGTGTAGGTTCTGGTGTGCCCGAATTGCAATGGGATTCTATTTTAAAATTTCAACCCACGTATTTGATTACGGTACCTTCCTTTTTACTGAAACTAATAACCTATGCCAAAACACATAATATTGATATAAACAAAACAAGTGTGAAAGCAGCCATTTGTATTGGAGAGCCCATCAGAAACCAAGATTTTACCTTGAATGTTCTTTCCGAAAAAATAAAATCTAAATGGAATATCGAGCTTTTTTCAACCTATGCTTCCACCGAAATGAGCACTGCTTTTAATGAATGCGAGGTCCATCTTGGCGGGCATCATCATCCAGAGTTGATTATTACTGAAATTTTAAACGACGAAAATAAACCTGTTGAAGAAGGCGAGGTAGGCGAATTGACTATTACTACGTTAGGCGTGGAAGGAATGCCGTTATTGCGCTTTAAAACCGGCGATATGCTTAAAGTACATCCTGAACCGTGTTCCTGTGGAAGAAATACAAAGCGTTTAGGGCCTATTGTTGGTAGAAAAAAACAGATGATAAAATATAAAGGGACTACCCTTTATCCGCCAGCTATGCTAAATGTGTTACAACAATTTGAAACTGTAGAAACGTTTGTGATCGAAATTGCAACCAACGATTTGGGTACGGATGAAATTTTATTAAAAATAGCTGCACAAGATCCTTCAGACAAATTAACTACAGAAATTAAAAATCATTTTAGAGCTAAGTTAAGGGTTACACCGCAATTAATTTTTGAAAAACTAGAAGTGATTGAAAAATTGAGAAAGTCGAAAACTGATAGGAAACCAGAATTAATTATCGATAAAAGGAAGTAGTTTTTAATAAATTAATTCAATTAGATAATCTATTAATTACTTTATGTGTTGTTTTGCTTTTCTATAAAAAAAAACAACCTTAAGTATTTTGCTTTGTAACTCCCCAGTTAATTTATATAAAGCAAAAACCATCGGTTGATTTTTATTTTTCAAATATTCGATCTTTTTTTTAGAAAAACAATTCGCTTATCTTGATATTTATAAATTTACAGTTGTAGTTCGTAAATTTACAGTCATAGTAATTAAAAGCCTAAAACATTCCTAATGCCCAATAAAATATATTGTTTCCATTCATTTAAGTTTTCTGTTATATATAAACAAATACTATTTTTATTTGTTTTTTTAGCTTCTGGAGTTATTCATTCTCAAAATGAAGAAACTGATCAATTAATTGATAAATCATACGAAGAAATCAAGCAGTTCTACTTAAATGTTTCCGAAGATTCGATTGCTTTAAAAGAAAAAATAGCTGCTGCTTATATTGCCAAAGCAAAAAAGAATAATGACAGTGTTAATATTGCAAGAGGGTATTATTATTTTTCTACCATGTATGGAGACCCTGATTTAGGAGTTGTTTATGCAGATACAATACTTCAGTATACTAGAAATATTAAGCACAAAAGTTTTCCGGCCACTGGTCATTATTTGAGAGGTTATTGGTATTATATAGAAGGGGAATACCGGAAAGCGCTTAGCGACTACTTAAAAGGGGACTCGATTGCTAAACGAAGAGGAAATAAAATACAACAGTCAAATAATTACGCAATGATTGCTGCTTTAAAAAACAGGGCAGGGAATTATAGCGAGGCACTTAAAATCTACAAAGAGATACTGGATTCAATGGAAGCTGTCAAACATGAAAAGAACTTTGATGATTTAAGATATTTGGACATAATTTATAATACTTCTCTTACTTATTTAAACCTTAAAAGGTTAGATTCAGCAAAAGTTTATAACAGAAAAGGAATAAATGAAAATTTAAGGATACAGGACAGTACATATTATTATGATTTTATTTTTAACAAGGGGGCCATAGCGCATTTTTTAGGAAACGAAAAAAAAGCACTTGAAATATTTGAAACTTCCATTCCATATATTGGTGATTATTCAAAAGCAATAGGATATTATTATGTTGGAGAAATTTTTAAAAAACAAGGCAAAGAGCGAGAAGCTCATAGATATTTTAAAAAAACTGATTCTATTGCAAAATCAATAAACTTTTCATTTGTAGAACTTCGGGGGGCTTATGAAAATATAATAGCCTATTATGAAGAAAAGAACAATTTTGACCAACAGTTAATATATATAAATAAGACACTAAAACTTGATAGTGCTCTTTCCCAGTCAAAAGAGTTGAAGCTAGATTTGGTAAAAAAGTATGACACTCCGCTTTTGCTCAAAAAAAAGCAAAAAGCGATTGATGAATTATCAAGAAAAAACAAATTTGGGAATACAGCAATAGCTGGTCTTGTTATAGTCGCGGTTGTTTTGATTTTACTGGTTTTCTATTTTCGACTGAAACAAAAAATACAAAAAAAGAATTTTGAGGAGTTATTAAACAATACGGAAACATCAAAAAAAGTTGTTGAAGCAAAAAATAGTGTACATAATATTCCGCCAGAAGTTTACAAAACCATCTCTTTAAATTTAGAGAAATTTGAAAAAAACAATGGTTTTGTTAAAAATCTTACTCTTGCTGAATTAGCAAAAAAACTGGATACAAATACTTCTTATTTGTCCAAGGTGATTAATGAAAAAGAGGGGAAAAATTTTAGTCAGTATTTGAAAACATTGCGTATAAATTATATGGTAGAGCGGTTAAAGACAAATAAAAAAACACGGTCATATACTATAAAAGCAATTGCCAAAGAAGCTGGTTTTGGAACTGCCCAATCCTTTTCGAAAGCATTTCATCAAGAAACAGGTATCTACCCTTCTTATTTTATAAAAAAATTAAATGATAATTAGTTTTCTATCGGTATAGTTTCCTGTAACAACTTCCATTTATATCCTGTTTCAGAGTTTTTATCCATATCAAAAACTGAATAATAGCGGATTACTTTAGTTGAATCTTTCGGGTCCACAACTATGGGTTGTAACGTGTCTGGCCGGTTGGCTTTATGAATGGCAAAACCATTTACAACAGATTTCCATTGGTTGTTTTGTAGTTTGTATAGAAAGTATTTGTTAAAGTTTGTGTCTTTTAACTTAACGGTAGCGAGTAATACATCTCTGTCCATTCCTTTCATTTTCAGGGTGTCTAAAGTAGCACCATAACTTTTAGGAATTTCAATGACTGGATACTGCTTTCTTTCAAAACCAACTGTTGTTATACCTCTTTGTAAATCTACCTTTTGTACAAACCCATAAAAAGGACTTTTGTCGCCATTAAAATCTGCTGTAATAGCACCTTCAGGAATTTCAGATTTTGAGGTTTCAGTGTTAACTGGTTTTGGGTCGCCAATAATATTATTTTCTTTCTTTTTTGGAGTTCCGCAACCTATTAAAAAAACATAAAAGAAGAATAGTAGCGTATGTTTCATTAAATTTTAAACGTTATAACAGGCATATTGGCGTGGTTTACTAAATCCTCACTAATGCTGCCATTAAAAAAGTGTGATAGTCCTTTTCGGCCATGTGTGCTCATCCCAATTAATTGATATTTGTTCTCTTTGGTAAAATTTAAAATTCCCTTTTCTACAGAAGTTTCATTATAAATGTTCAGGGTATAATTTTCGGTACCCATACCTTTGATGAAGTTATTCATTATTTTATGGGCATCGGTCGAGGTTTTAAAGCCGCTGGGTGTGTTAACATAGAGTAAGTGCATTTTGGCTCCCAATGTATTTGCAAATTTTTGAGCTTTATTGAATGGCGTGCGACATTCTTCAGAAAAATCGGTTGCAAAAACAAAGTCATTAACCTCAAATTTTTCGTGTTCATTTTTAATTACTAAAACAGGGATTTCTGAAGTCCGAACTACTTTTTCAGTATTACTACCTATGAACATTTCTTTAAACCCACTAGCGCCGTGTGACCCCATTATAATAAGGTCTATATTTCTTTCCTTAACCGCATTTAGAATGTCTTCGTAGATTTCGCCGTGACCAATAGTTTGGCTTATTTTTACATTTTCAATATAAGGGCGTTCCATAATGTCTGCAAACCGTTTTTCGGTGAGTTTTATAAAATAAATAGATTCTGGTAATGCGCTTGTATTAGCAGTAGTTGCAAGATGACTTGGCAACTCTACAGTGTGAAACAAATAAATTTCACTATCATGTTTTTCTGCCATTTGAACGGCAACTTTTAGTGCATTTTCTGCTTGGGGCGAGAAGTCGGTGGGTACTAAAATTCGTTTCATAGACATGGTTTTTTGGAAGGTGTTTTTTCGTACCTTTAAAATACAAAAATAAATTGGTAGCTGCTCATTTTTATAATATTAAAATTTGTATTATATTTGCAGCGAATTAGATAAGCAACTAGCTGAGGGGACAAAAAAGTCCCCTCTTTTTATAGCTTAAATTTATGCGTGAAGAGGTATTACAATTATTGGAAAAAGCCCTTGAAGACAACAAATCGTTGTTTTTAATTGACTTTACTATTACTGAAGCTAATCAGATTAGGATAACCATAGATGGTGACAATGGTGTTACCGTTGAAGATTGTATTGCTGTAAGTCGCGCTATTGAGCATAATCTAGATAGGGATGAAACTGATTTTTCTTTAGAGGTTATGTCTGCTGGGGTTTCACAGCCTTTACAGACGCCTCGCCAATACAAAAAAAATATTGGAAGAAAGTTACAGGTTAAAACCGAATCTGGAGAATCCATTGAAGGAGAGTTAACAGAAGCTACAGAGCAGGAGGTTACTTTAAAATGGAAAACCCGCGAACCCAAACCAGTTGGCAAGGGGAAGCACACTGTTAAAAAAGAAGCAGTTGTGCCCTATAACGATATTGTTGAAGCAAAAGTGATGATAACATTTAATTAGAATGACATGGAAAATTTAGCGTTAATCGATTCTTTTTCGGAATTTAAAGACGATAAGCTTATAGATAGGGTAACGCTTATGGCGATACTGGAAGACGTTTTTAGAAACGCTTTGAAGAAAAAATACGGAAGTGATGATAATTTTGATATAATTATAAATCCTGATAAAGGTGATTTAGAAATTTGGCGTAACCGAATTGTGGTTGCAGATGGCGAAGTTGAAGATAGTAATGAAGAAATATCACTTTCTGAAGCACAAAAAATTGAACCCGATTTTGAAATTGGGGAAGATGTTTCAGAAGAAGTAAAATTAATAGATTTAGGACGCCGCTCTATTTTAGCGCTACGTCAAAATTTAATTTCAAAAATACACGAACACGATAATACAAACATTTACAAGCAGTTTAAAGAGCTAGAAGGTGATATTTACACCGCTGAGGTACATCACATTCGTCACCGTGCTGTAATTTTGCTTGATGATGAAGGTAACGAAATCATTATGCCGAAAGACAGGCAAATTCCTTCAGATTTTTTCAGAAAAGGAGACAATGTCCGAGGAATTATTGAAAGTGTTGAGCTTAAAGGAAACAAGCCGGTTATTATCATGTCACGTGCGAGCCCTATATTCCTTGAAAAATTATTTGAACAAGAAATCCCTGAAGTGTTTGATGGGTTAATAAATGTTCAAAAAGTTGTAAGAATACCAGGTGAAAAAGCAAAAGTTGCTGTAGATTCGTACGATGATCGTATCGACCCTGTAGGAGCTTGTGTAGGGATGAAAGGATCTCGTATTCATGGCATAGTTCGTGAATTGGGTAACGAAAATATTGATGTAATAAATTACACCAATAACCTTAATTTGTTTATCACAAGAGCATTGAGTCCTGCAAAAGTGACCTCAATCAAGATAGATGAAGAAACCAAACGCGCAGAAGTTTTATTGCGCCCAGAAGAAGTTTCAAAAGCTATTGGTCGTGGCGGTCACAACATTAGGTTGGCCGGGCAACTAACTGGTTACGAAATTGATGTGTTGCGTGAAGGCGCAGAAGAAGATGTAGAATTACGTGAATTTTCCGATGAAATCGAAGATTGGATTATTAAAGAATTTCAAAAAATTGGTCTGGATACAGCCAAGAGTGTTCTTGAGTATGATATGGCCGATTTAATTAAGAGAACCGATCTTGAAGAGGAAACTGTTAAGCACGTTATTAACATTTTAAAAGAAGAATTTGAAGAGTAGTTGTAACTTTACCTACTTTTACACATATTTATAAGACAAAAAGGAGAAAGCATTTATATGGCTGAAGTAAAATCGAAAAGGCTAAACAAAGTATTACGCGAATTCAACATCTCGCTGGATCGTGCCGTGGAATTTTTAAGTTCTAAAGGTTACGAGGTGGACGCACGTCCAACCACGAAAATTTCAGATGAAGAATACGGAGTGCTTTTTGACGAGTTCGAAACCGACAAGAGTAAGAAGATGGAGTCTAAGGAAGTTGGTGAAGAAAAACGTAAAGAGAAAGAAGAACTTCGTTTGGAACGAGAGCGTGAGCTAGAAGAAAAGCAAAAGAAAGAAGCTCAAAAGGTTGTAAAAGCTGAAGCTAAACTCAATGGTCCTAAACAAGTAGGGAAAATTGACTTAGATGCTGATAAGAAAAAAGTAAAAGAGAAGCCAGAATCTGAACCTACCAAGAAAGCTGAAGAAAAAGCTGAAAAGAAAGTAGAAGAAAAGCCGGCGGAAAAAGCTGAAGAGGTAAAACCTGAAACTAAGGAAGATACTTCAAAAAGGGAAGCTACTAAAAAAGAGGCTCCTAAAAAAGAAGCTACTAAAAAGGAAGAGCCAAAAGCTAAAGAAGAAAAGCCTGAAGCTCAAAAACCTAAAGAGGAGCCTAAAAAAGAGGAACCTAAAGCTGAAAAAATAGAGAAAGAAGAAGAAAAGGAGAAAGAGTCCAACTCAGTTCAGACTAATTATAAAAAATTAGACGGTCCTAACTTTACAGGTGAAAAAATAGACCTTTCTAAGTTTAAGAAACCTGAAAAGAAAAAGAAAGAGAAGAAAGAAGACGACAAAAAAGGTAAAAGAAGCCGTAGACGCCGTATTAGTAAAAAAGCTCCTAATAAAGGAAACTTTAAAGATAATAGAGCCCGCGGAAAAGGAAGATCGAACGCTCCAAAAGAAGAGCCTACCGAAGAAGAAATCCAAAAACAAGTACGGGAAACTCTTGAAAAACTTCAAGGGAAATCCTCAAAAGGAAAAGGAGCTAAGTATCGTAGAGATAAAAGAGATACCCACCGTCAAAAAACGGAAGACGATCTAGCACAACAAGAAGCAGATAGCAAATTGCTTAAAGTTACCGAGTTTGTAACTGTAAGTGAAGTTGCTACGATGATGAATGTTCCAGTAACCAAGATTATATCGACTTGTATGTCTCTTGGTATGATGGTAACGATGAACCAACGTTTAGATGCAGAAACTCTTACCATTGTTGCAGAAGAGTTTGACTATGAAGTAGAATTTGTAACGGCCGATATTGAAGAAAGTGTTCAAGAAGAAGTTGATGCTCCGGAAGATTTAGAGCCACGTGCTCCTATCGTTACTGTAATGGGTCACGTTGATCACGGTAAAACATCTTTATTGGATTACGTACGTAAAGAGAATGTAATTGCAGGAGAGTCTGGTGGTATTACACAGCACATTGGTGCGTATGCCGTACAATTAGAAGATGGTCAGAAAATATCATTCCTTGATACACCAGGACACGAAGCGTTTACCGCGATGCGTGCTAGGGGTGCTCAAGTTACTGACCTTGCAATTATTGTAATTGCGGCAGATGACGATATTATGCCACAAACCAAAGAGGCAATCAGTCACGCGCAAGCAGCGGGAGTGCCTATTATTTTCGCAATAAATAAAATTGATAGACCTGTTGCAAACGCAGAAAAAATTAAAGAAGGTTTAGCTGGTATGAATCTCTTAGTCGAAGACTGGGGTGGAAAAATTCAATCGCAGGATATTTCAGCAAAAACAGGTCAGGGTGTTCCTGAGTTATTGGAAAAAGTATTGCTAGAAGCGGAATTATTAGAGCTACAAGCAAACCCAAATAAAAGAGCAAACGGTACCGTTGTTGAAGCTTACTTGGATAAAGGTCGTGGTTATATTTCTACAATCTTAGTACAAGGCGGGACGTTAAAAATTGGTGATTATGTATTAGCCGGTCAGCATAGCGGTAAAATTAAAGCGATGCAAGATGAACGGGGTAATAATATAAAAGAAGCAGGGCCTTCAACGCCAGTCTCTATTTTAGGATTGGACGGAGCGCCACAAGCTGGTGATAAGTTTAATGTATTTGAAGACGAGCGTGAAGCAAAAGATATTGCAAATAAACGTACTCAATTACAACGTGAGCAGTCAGTAAGAACGCAGCGTCACATTACACTTGATGAAATTGGTAGAAGAATTGCTTTAGGCGACTTTAAAGAGCTTAATATTATCCTTAAGGGTGATGTGGATGGTTCGGTTGAAGCCTTGACAGATTCTTTCCAAAAACTTTCTACAGAAGAAATACAAGTTAATATCATCCATAAAGGGGTTGGTGCCATTACCGAAAGTGATGTGTTGTTAGCTTCGGCTTCAGATGCCATTATAATAGGATTTAATGTGCGCCCAATGGGTAATGCACGTCAGATAGCTGATAAGGAAGAAATCGATATCAGAATGTATTCTATTATCTATGCGGCCATCAACGATCTTAAAGATGCGATGGAAGGTATGCTTTCTCCTGAAATTAAGGAAGAGGTTACGGGTAATGCTGAGATAAGAGAAACCTTCAAAATATCTAAAATCGGAACAATTGCCGGTTGTATGGTGACGAGCGGTAAAATATACCGTAACTCTGGTATTCGTTTAATACGGGAAGGTGTGGTTGTCTATACAGGAGAGTTAGCTTCTTTAAAACGATTTAAAGACGATGTGAAAGAAGTTGCTAAAGGATACGATTGTGGTATTCAAGTTAAAAACTACAACGATATAAAAGAAGGCGATGTAATTGAAGCATTCCAAGAAGTTGCGGTTAAAAAGAAACTTAAATAGTTTTAGTAGACTTCAAGTTTATATATAAAAAAACGACCTCAATTTGAGGTCGTTTTTTAGTTTCAGTAAACCTATAACAGCAAAATTGCAAAACTTTCGTTTACTAGCTTCATTGATAGTTGTTAGTTAACTAAGTAAGTGGTTACTTCAGTTTAACCTATGGTTTTGAATCTATAAATAAGTGACTTAATTAATTGAATTCTGAAGCTGAATTAGCTTCTGTTCTGTGGTTTTAAAATAAAAGCGGAAGGAAATCCTTTTTGAATTTCAATCAATGCTCTATCGGCGTCTAAACGATCGCTAAAACTACCAACCCAAACTTTGTAGTTAGGTGTTTCGTATTCAATAGAGGCAGGCCAGGTTCCGTAAAGACCACGATATTTTTTTATAAAAGTGTTGGCTTTTGTAAGTTCACCATAATACAACTGTATGGTATAGCCGTTAGATAGCTTGTTGTCTTTTTCCAAGCTTTTTTTCATTTCCAACAGTTTCGTGATTTTTTGGTCTTGATCAATGGTCACCTTTCCTTGTTGTGCTTGGGATGTATTTGAAAAAAAACTGAATAAAATACTGGCAATAACTAATTTATAAATATAAGCTGTTTTCATGATTTAATTTATATGGTGCAAATGTACTTGATAATAACTATAAAACCGACTCCAATATTATTTAGAACTAGTATAAATTAGTTATTAACACTTTGTTTGGATTTCTAAAATCGACTTTATAATGTATTTTTGTGCCGTTATTTGAGGTACGTTAAAACACTAATTTTAGTAACTAATTACGTACCAAACTTATGGACAATAATTAACTGTCAGTATGAAAAAGGTGAATTACCGAAATCTATCCTCCTGTTTGTCATTTCTTTTGTTGGCTCTATTGCTAACAGTTTCCACTACCGTTTCAGCGCAAGATGAATCTGCTGCTGATACAACCGCAGCTGCATCTAGTGAAGCTGCTTCGGCTGAAGGGTCTGGTGGTGATGTGGCAGCCGGGGAAAATTTGTTTAAGGCTAACTGTGCCGCTTGTCATAAATTAGATCGTAAAGCGACGGGACCTGCTCTTCGTGGCGTGGCTGATAAATATGATCGTGATTGGTTGTACGAATGGATAAAAGATAGTCAGGCAATGATTAAGTCTGGAGATCCTCAGGCTGTTAAGCTTTTTGAAGAACATAATAACTCTGTTATGACTGCCTTTCCGCAGTTGAGTAATGGTGATATTGATAATATATTAGCGTATACTAGCGCCCCAAAACCTGAGCCAACTGTTGCTCAAACACCAACAAATGGTGGTGGCGAAGGAGGAAGTGGTGTCTCAAACAATATTGTGTTAGGTGCTCTTGCTTTAGTGTTCTTGTTGCTAGTTGTAATGTTGTTCTTGGTAACAAACACACTTAAAAAGATTGCAGCGGCAAATGGCGTTGTCTACCCAGAAAAAGAAGCTCGCACCCCAATATGGAAAGCTTTTGTTCAAAACCAATTTTTGGTGTTAGTAACATCTGTTTTCTTATTGTTGACAGCAGGGTACTTTATGTATGGGTTTATGATGCAAGTGGGTGTAGATCAAGGATATGATCCTGTTCAGCCTATTCATTTTTCTCATAAAATTCACGCAGGTGATAATCAAGTAGATTGTAACTTCTGTCACTCTTCAGCAAGAAAAAGTAAAACATCAGGTATTCCTTCGTTAAATGTTTGTATGAACTGTCATAAAAACATTGCTGAAGTAGCTCCCGAAACTGCTACTGAAGAATACTCAAAAGAATTCTATGATGCTGAAATTCAAAAATTATACGATGCAGTAGGTTGGAATGTGGATGAACAAGCTTACACGGGTGAAGAAAAGCCGGTTAAATGGGTTCGTATTCATAATTTACCGGACTTCGCATACTTTAACCATTCACAGCACGTAACCGTGGCTGGAATAGCGTGTCAAGAATGTCACGGTCCTGTAGAGGAATTTGAAATAATGGAACAACATTCTCCATTAACAATGGGGTGGTGTATTAACTGTCACCGTGATACTAACGTACGTATGGAGGGTAATGAGTATTATGAAAAAATTCATGAGCAACTTGCTAAGAAATACGGCGTTGAAAAAGTGACTGCTGCACAAATGGGTGGCCTTGAATGTGGTAAATGTCACTACTAAACTTAAAATGATTAAAGAAATCGTGCTTTCAAATAGTATTTTGAATAAACGATTATTAAATTAAATAAAAATAAATGGCATCAAACAAGAAATACTGGAAAAGTGTTGAAGAGCTTAATGAAAATAGCTCTGTTGTTAAGACGTTGCAAGAAAATGAATTTGTAGAAGAAATTCCTACAGATGAATTTTTAGGTAATAAAGAAACGCTTGAAGCTTCTTCAACTACACGTCGTGATTTCTTAAAGTACGTTGGTTTCACTACAGCAGCTGCTTCGCTTGCAGCCTGTGAGGGGCCAGTGGTAAAATCAATTCCTTATGTAGTTGCACCAGATGAAATAGTTCCTGGAGTAGCAAATTTCTATGCTACTACAATTGCAGACGGTTTCGATTTTGCTAATGTATTAGTAAAAACAAGAGAGGGTCGTCCTATTAAAATAGAGCGAAATAATCTTTCAAAATACGGTGATGGCGTAAATGCTCGAGTGCATGCTTCTGTTTTGTCTCTGTATGACAACAATCGTTTACAGGCTCCTCTAGTTAATGGGAGCGAAGTGTCTTGGAATGATTTTGATACTTCTTTAGCTCAAAAGATGAATGAAATGGGTGGTAAAGATGTTGTGTTGCTTACACAAACCTTTGCTAGTCCGTCAACTTCAAAACTTATTAAAGAATTTACTGCAAAATATTCTAATGTACGCCACGTAGTGTATGATACGGTGTCTTCTTCTGAAGCACTTGATGCTTTTCAAAATAAATATGGTACTAGAGCTTTAGCAGATTATGATTTCTCTAAAGCTGAAGTAATTGTTTCCGTTGGTGCAGATTTCATAGGAGATTGGCAAGGTGGAGGCTATGAGGGTAGTTATGCTAAAGGGCGTGTACCTAAGAACGGAAAAATGTCTCGTCACGTCCAATTTGAGTCTAATATGAGTCTTTCTGGTGCAAACGCAGATAAGCGTGTGCCAGTTACTCCTTCTCAACAGCTTCAAATTCTAAAAGCCTTAACAGGTGGGAGTGCTTTTGGTTTACCGGAAAACATAGCTGATGCTGTTTCTAAAGCAAAAGCACAATTAAATAAAGCAGGTAGCAAAGGTGTTCTAGTAACAGGATTGCCTAATGTTGCTGCTCAGAAAATGGTATTAGACTTTAACGAATCTAAGGGTAGTGTGGTAATGGATACTGCAAAGCCAAAAATGACTCGTAAAGGAAATACTGCTGAAGTAATGCGCGTATTAGACGGCGTTGTTTCAGGAAGTGTAAAAGGGTTAATTACAGTAGGAGTAGATCCTGTGTATTCATTCCCAAATAATAAAGCATTTAAAGAAGCATATCAAAAACTAGATATGAGTCTTGCGTTTTCTATGAAAGAAGATGCTACAGCTTCTTTAGCACAAATGGTCGCTGCAACTCCACATTATTTAGAATCTTGGGGAGATGTACAGATGAAAAAAGGAAGTTTCAGCTTAATGCAACCAACTATTCGTCCGTTGTTTAACACTAGACAATTTCAAGATTGCTTGTTGAAATGGACCGGAAATACTAAAAATTATTACGATTATATAAAAGAAACTTGGACTTCTTCTGTGTTAGCTGGTGGTTCTTGGAATCAAGCGCTTCATGATGGTTTTGTTGAAAGCAGTGTTGAAGTTTCTATGGAAGATGCAACTGCAGATGAAACTAATATGACTTTAGAAAGCAGTACCAATAATGGTGCATTAGCTGCTTCAGCTCAAAACGGAGGCGGATATGAGTTGACATTGTATAGCAAAACTGCTTTAGGTGATGGTCAGCAAGCCAACAACCCGTGGCTGCAAGAAATGCCAGATCCTATTACTCGTACATCTTGGGATAACTATTTAACTATTTCGGCAGCAGATGCTAAAGAATTAGGTATTGAGAATGAAAACGTTGCAAACGGAGCATTAAATGGCGGGTACGTTAATGTGAAGATGGATGGTGTTGTGGTAAATAAAGTTCCTGTTCTTGTTCAGCCTGGACAGGCTAAAGGATCTGTTGGTTTAGCCTTCGGATACGGAAAAACTGCTGCTATTCAAGAAGAAATGCAAACAGGTGTAAATGCCTTTCCTTTATATAAAGATTTCTCTTCAGTACAAAACGTTACGTTAGAGAAAGTAGGAGGTGTTCACGAATTTGCTTGTGTTCAATTGCATAATACTATGATGGGTCGCGATATTATTCGTGAAACGACTCTTGAAATATTCAATACGAAAAATGTTGAAGAATGGAACGAAGTTCCTAAAGTATCTAAAGATCATCAAGAAATTCCGGTGACATCACCAGATGCAGATCTTTGGGAAAGCTTTGATCGTTCAGTAGGTCATCATTTCAATCTTTCTATAGATTTAAATGCCTGTACAGGTTGTGGGGCTTGTGTTATAGCATGTCACGCTGAAAACAACGTTCCTGTTGTAGGTAAATCTGAAGTTAGAAGAAGTCGCGATATGCACTGGTTGCGTATTGACAGATACTATTCAGCAGAAGAATCATTAGAAGTTGATCAAGATAAAAAAGAAGGATTCTCTGGTTTATTTGGAGATAATGGTTCATTAGGTGGTTTTGGAGAGTTAGAAGATCCATCTGCAAATCCACAAGTGGCTTTTCAGCCAGTAATGTGTCAACACTGTAATCACGCTCCGTGTGAAACAGTTTGTCCAGTGGCTGCAACTTCTCACGGAAGACAAGGTCAAAACCATATGGCATACAACCGTTGTGTAGGTACAAGATATTGTGCAAACAACTGTCCTTATAAAGTACGTCGTTTCAACTGGTTCTTGTATAATGAAAATGATGAGTTTGATTACCACATGAACAATGATCTTGGTCGTATGGTGTTAAACCCAGATGTAGTAGTACGTTCAAGAGGGGTGATGGAAAAATGTTCTATGTGTATTCAGAAAACACAAAAAACAATCCTTGATGCGAAACGTGATGGACGTCCTGTTAAAGACGTTGAATTCCAAACAGCTTGTTCTGCAGCTTGTGGAACTGGTGCGATGGTATTTGGAGACATTAACGATCACGACAGTGAGGTATATAAAGAGAAAAAAGATAAAAGAATGTATCACTTATTAGAATATGTAGGAACCGAACCAAATGTGTTCTACAAGACTAAAATAAGAAATACAGAAGAAGTTTAAACTAACTAAGTAACAGTAGTAAAGATATGGCGTCGCATTACGAAGCACCTATTAGAAGACCCTTAATTGTAGGAGATAAAAACTACCACGATGTAACTGTGGATGTTGCTGCTCCTGTGGAAGGAAAAGCCAATAAATCGTGGTGGATTGTTTTTACAATTTCCCTAATAGCATTTTTATGGGGGCTAGGTTGTATAATATATACAGTATCCACCGGTATTGGTGTATGGGGATTGAATAAAACAGTAGGCTGGGCCTGGGATATTACCAACTTTGTTTGGTGGGTAGGTATCGGTCACGCAGGAACACTGATTTCTGCGGTACTTTTATTGTTTCGCCAAAAATGGAGGATGGCAATTAACCGTTCGGCAGAGGCTATGACAATTTTCTCTGTAATACAAGCGGGATTATTTCCTATTATCCACATGGGTCGTCCATGGTTAGGGTATTGGGTGTTACCTATTCCAAACCAGTTTGGTTCGTTATGGGTAAACTTTAATTCACCATTACTTTGGGATGTATTTGCAATTTCAACCTACCTATCAGTATCGTTAGTTTTCTGGTGGACAGGTTTACTTCCAGATTTTGCAATGATTCGCGATAGAGCAATTACACCTTTTACAAAAAGAATTTATAGCATCCTATCATTTGGATGGAGTGGTCGTGCAAAAGACTGGCAACGTTTTGAAGAAGTTTCATTAGTATTAGCCGGATTGGCAACACCACTTGTACTTTCGGTACACACCATTGTATCTTTTGACTTTGCTACATCGGTAATACCAGGGTGGCACACTACCATTTTCCCTCCTTATTTTGTGGCGGGAGCAATTTTCTCAGGATTTGCAATGGTAAATACGCTTCTTATCATTATGCGTAAAGTATCTAATCTTGAAAATTATATTACCATTCAGCATATTGAATTGATGAACATTGTAATTATGATTACAGGTTCTATTGTTGGGGTGGCCTATATTACTGAGCTATTTATCGCTTGGTATTCAGGTGTAGAGTACGAACAGTACGCTTTCCTTAACCGTGCAACCGGTCCTTACTGGTGGGCATATTGGGCTATGATGACGTGTAACGTGTTCTCTCCACAGTTTATGTGGTTTAAAAAATTGCGTACAAGTATTATGTTCTCCTTCTTTATTTCGATTGTAGTAAACATAGGTATGTGGTTTGAGCGTTTCGTTATTATTGTAACATCTCTTCACAGAGATTACCTACCATCATCTTGGACAATGTTTCAACCAACGTTTGTTGATATAGGTATCTTCATTGGGACAATAGGATTCTTCTTTGTATTATTCTTATTATATGCAAGAACATTCCCTGTAATTGCTCAAGCAGAGGTGAAATCTATCTTGAAGTCTTCAGGTGAAAAGTATAAAAAACTAAGAGCTGAACACGGCGATGATGTAAAACATTACGACGCTGCCGTAGCACCTGCTGCTAATAATGAATTTCTAAAAAGCACGGAAGAAACAGGAACGGATACCGTACATGCTGGTGAAGTTGCTGAAAATGATGTAGAACGTGAAAAAATAGAGGATCTTTTAGATGGAATCGGACGTTTTGACCCTGAAACCGAAACCCAAGACGATCTTAAAAAGATAAGTGGAGTTGGTCCTATAATGGAACAGAAATTACACCAAATAGGTATCTATACATTTGATCAGGTAAGTAAAATGACCGACAGAGAGTATGACCTTCTTGATACTATTATAGACGAATTCCCTGGAAGAGCAAAACGTGATGACTGGGCAGGCCAGGCAACAAAACTTAAAAACAATTAGTAAGATGGCATCGAAAACAATTCACGCTATTTACAACGATGACGACCTGTTAATGCAAGCTGTTAAGCAGGTACGTGCAGAGCATTATCATATTGAAGAGGTGTATACTCCTTTTCCGGTTCACGGGCTAGATAAAGTAATGGGCTTAGCTCCTACAAGAATTGCCATAACATCATTTATGTATGGATTAGTAGGACTTACAGTAGCAGTTTTAATGATGAACTTCATTATGATTGAAGATTGGCCACAAGATATTGGTGGTAAACCAAGTTTCAGTTATATAGAAAACATGCCAGCCTTTGTACCTATTATGTTTGAACTAACTGTTTTCTTTGCAGCTCATTTAATGGTAATTACTTTTTATATGAGAAGTAAATTATGGCCATTCAAAAAAGCTGAAAATCCTGATGTTCGAACTACCGATGACCATTTTTTAATGGCTATAGATGCAGGATCACACGATGTAAAGAAACTTACCAAGTTTTTATATGATACGGGAGCCATGGAGATTAGTTTAATTGAAAATGAAGAAGACCACTAATATGAAAAAAAGTTTAAACATAACCATAGCGCTTGTAGCTGCATTCAGTTTGGTTTCTTGCTTTAATGATAAAAAACCTAATTATCAGTTTATGCCTAATATGTATGAACCAGTTGGATATGAAACCTACGGTGAGTATGATGTTTTTGAAAACGAACAAGAGGCAAAACTTCCTGCCGAAGGCTCTATCCCTAGAGGATGGACACCTTACGAGTATGACAATACAACAGAAGGATTAAATTTAGCCAAAGCAGAGTTAAAAAATCCTTTAGAAATTACAGAAGATAATATTTCAGAAGGAGAAGCACTCTATACTATTTATTGTGCAGTATGCCACGGTGATAAAGGAGATGGACAAGGTATATTAGCTGAAAGAGAAAAATTTCTGGGTATTCCTAGCTATGCAGATCCGGGAAGAGAAATTACTATGGGAGGTATTTATCACGTAGAAATGTACGGATTAAATGCTATGGGGTCTTATGCATCACAAACTAATGAAAAAGAGCGTTGGCAAATTGCAATGCACGTAATGGATTTGAAAGCAGCCTTAAATGATGAGCCTTCATTATTAGAAACAGTAGGTGCTAAAGCTGCAGATTCAAGCAATACCGAAACGTCTCAAGTGGAACAAAATGAAACTGATACCGAAGGTGAAGATGTTTCAGAAGCATCAGAAAACGAAACTAACTAAAGAATAAAGAGAATAGTTAAAGATATGTACACGCTACCAAGTAAATTAAAACTGTTTGCAATTATTTTTATGGTCGTTGGAGCCATAGGAATAGTATCAGGTTTCCTTACTGCTCCCTCAACCACAGCCGAGGTTAAAGAAATGATGGCTAGTCATGGAGATGGACATGGGTCAGACCATTCAGCAGCCGAAGAATCACACAGTACAAACGAAAACCATAATGCAGAAGAAAACCTTGGCGACGAACACGCTCAAGCTGCTAACGAACACGGTGAAAACGCACACGATAGTGAAGAAGCACATTTAGAGCATACCTTGCATCAAATGCAAAATAGACCTTGGTCAGCATTATATATTGCTTGTTTATTCTTTTTATTTATTGCATTAGGAACTTTGGCTTTTTATGGTATACAATATGCCGCACAAGCTGGTTGGTCCCCTGTTTTATTTAGAGTAATGGAAGGAATTACGGCTTATTTGCCAGTAGCTTCGGTAATACTATTTGTATTGTTATTACTTTCTGCTTTCCACGTGAATCATATTTTCCATTGGATGGATCCAGAATTAGTTGATCCTAATAGTCCACATTACGATAAGTTAATTGCTGGAAAAAGCGGATGGTTAAATGTTCCTTTCTTTTTAATTAGAGCAGCTATTTTCTTAGCTGGATGGAACCTATATAGATACTTCTCAAGAAGAAACTCTATTAAACAAGATGCTGCTGATGATAACAGTTGGTTCAAAAAGAACTTTAAAATGTCAGCTGGATTTTTAGTGTTTTTTATAGTAACTGAGTCTATGATGTCTTGGGACTGGATTATGAGTTTTGATCCGCACTGGTTTAGTACTTTATTTGGATGGTATGTTTTTGCAGGAATGATGGTTTCGGCTATTACAGTAATAGCAATGGTATCTATCATTTTAAAGAAACAAGGATATTTAGAATTTGTAAATGATAGCCATATTCACGATTTGGCAAAGTATATGTTTGGCTTTAGTATTTTCTGGACCTACCTTTGGTTCTCACAGTTTATGCTAATATGGTATGCAAACATTCCTGAAGAAGTAACCTATTTTGTAACACGTATAGAAGATTATAAATTACCATTCTTCGGGATGTTAGTAACAAATTTTGTATTCCCTGTATTGTTATTAATGAATAGTGATTACAAACGTGTAAACTGGTTTGTAATCTTAACAGGGGTAGTAATTTTAGCAGGACAATACATAAACCTATTTGTTATGGTTATGCCTGGTACCGTAGGAACCTCTTGGTTTATTGGCTTACCAGAAATAGGTTCCATATTGTTTTTCTTTGGCTTATTTGTATTTGTTGTGTTCACAGCATTAACAAAAGCGCCTCTACTTGCTAAACGAAATCCGTTTATGAAGGAAAGTAAACATTATCATTATTAATTAATTGAATAGAGACAGATAACGATGACCGCATTTTTAGTTGTATTAGTAATTATTCTTTTTGGAGTTGCCGTTTGGCAAATGACCAAGGTTTTTGAAATGTCTAAAACCAAACAGACAGATACCGGCGATATAGCATCTGACAAGGACAATAAAGTAAACGGATACCTAATGGTGATGTTCTTGGTCTTTTTGTATGTGCTAGCTATTGTTTGCTTTTGGAAATGGGGAGATGTACTCCTTCCTGAAGCTGGTTCAGAACATGGATCACAGATAGATAATTTAATGTTAATATCCATGATTCTTATTTTCTTTGTGGGTATAGTAACACACTGGCTTTTACTTTCTTTTGCTTTTAAGTACAGAGGCGAAAAAGGTAAAAAAGCTGTATTCTATGCAGATAATGATAAATTGGAGTTTATATGGACTATAATCCCGGTAATTGTATTAGCAGGGCTTATTATCTATGGTCTTTTCACTTGGACAGATATTATGAATGTAAGTGAAGAGGATGATCCATTAGTTGTTGAGTTATATGCTTATCAGTTTGATTGGCGTGCTAGATACTCAGGTGATGATAATACCTTAGGAGAAGCCAATGTACGGTTAATTGAAGGGGTTAATCAACTGGGTGTTGACGCTTCAGATCCCAATGCTCAAGATGATATTGTAGTAAATGAATTACACTTGCCAGTAGGTAGAAAAGTGTTATTTAAAATGCGTTCTCAAGATGTATTACACTCAGCCTATATGCCACACTTTAGAGCTCAAATGAACGTAGTTCCTGGTATGGTTACCCAATTTGCATTTACCCCGACGATCACTACTGAAGAAATGAGACAAAATGATGATGTAGTAGAAAAAGTAAGGCATATTAATGAAATACGAAGGGAAAATAGTAAAGAATTAGCAGCAAAAGGGGAGCAACCTTTAGAGTCTTACGAGTTTGATTATTTATTGCTTTGTAATAAAATATGTGGAATTAGCCATTATAACATGCAAATGAAAATAGTGGTAGAATCACAAGAAGATTATGAAGCTTGGTTGGCAGAACAGCCAAAACTTGACGAGACATTTGCACAATTGAAAGAGAACAGATAAGAAATTAGTTTACAAGAGATATGTCAGCACACACAGAAGATTTAGCAGTAGATCACCACGATGATCACGGGCATCATCACAAACAGACCTTTATATCTAAATATATATTTAGTACAGATCATAAAATGATATCCCGGCAATACCTTATCACCGGTATTTTCATGGGGATAATAGGAATATTAATGTCCGTTCTTTTCAGAATGCAGATAGCATGGCCTGAAGAACCATTTACAATTTTTGAAATTTTCTTAGGAAAATGGGCCGAAGGCGGCGTAATGGACCCAAGTGTTTATTTAGCATTGGTAACGATACATGGTACTATAATGGTATTCTTTGTGTTGACAGCAGGGCTAAGTGGTACCTTTAGTAACTTGTTGATTCCGTTGCAAATTGGGGCTCGAGATATGGCCTCAGGCTTTTTAAATATGGTGTCATACTGGCTTTTCTTTATATCCAGTGTGATTATGGTACTTTCCTTATTTGTTGAAGCAGGACCTGCATCAGCTGGATGGACTGTTTATCCCCCTTTAAGTGCTTTGCCACAAGCAATACCAGGATCTGGTACAGGAATGACGTTATGGTTAGTATCATTAGCTATATTTATTGCATCCTCTTTATTAGGATCGCTTAACTATATTGTAACAACATTAAACTTACGTACCAAAGGGATGTCCATGACAAGACTTCCACTTACTATTTGGGCGTTTTTTGTAACAGCTATTATTGGTGTGGTATCGTTTCCTGTATTGTTATCAGCAGCGCTGATGTTAATTATGGATAGAAGTTTCGGTACATCATTCTTCCTTTCTGATATATATATTGCAGGAGAAGTGTTACATAACCAAGGAGGTTCACCTGTATTATTTGAGCATTTATTTTGGTTCTTAGGTCACCCTGAAGTATATATTGTAATTCTACCAGCAATGGGTATTGTTTCAGAAGTTATGGCTACCAACTCACGTAAACCAATTTTTGGATATAGAGCAATGATTGCCTCTATACTTGCAATTGCCTTTTTATCTACTATTGTTTGGGGTCACCATATGTTTGTATCAGGTATGAATCCATTTTTAGGTTCTGTGTTTACCTTTACAACATTGTTAATCGCAATTCCTTCAGCAGTAAAAGCATTTAACTGGATTACAACAATTTGGAAGGGTAACCTGCAAATGAACCCTGCTATGTTATTCTCTATTGCATTTGTTTCTACCTTTATTACAGGTGGGTTAACAGGAATTATTCTTGGTGATAGTGCCTTAGATATTAATGTACACGATACATATTTTGTAATTGCACACTTCCACTTGGTAATGGGTATTTCAGCTGTATATGGTTTATTAGCTGGAGTATATCATTGGTTCCCAAAACTGTTTGAAGGGCGATTGATGAATAAAAACTTAGGGTATGTCCATTTCTGGATAACCGCAATAGGAGCATATGGAATTTTCTTCCCAATGCATTTTGTGGGAATGGCAGGTTTACCAAGAAGATATTATACAAATACTAACTTTCCATATTTTGATGACTTAGCTGATATAAACGTGGTGATAACCATCTTTGCTATCATTACGGCAGCGGTTCAAGTGGTGTTTTTATATAACTTCTTCCATTCAATTTTCTACGGAAAAGTAGGGCCAAAAAACCCTTGGAAATCCACTACTTTAGAATGGACAGCTGAAATCAAACATATTCACGGAAACTGGGATGGGCCAATACCACACGTATATCGTTGGCCTTATGATTACAGTAAGCTGAATAAAGATGAAACTGGCTATGTAATACCAGGACAGGATTTTATTCCACAGAACATTCCTTTAAAGGAAAACGAGGATGAATTAAACCACTAAATCAATTAAGTTATATATAAAAAAGCCTTTCTTTTCAGAAAGGCTTTTTTATTAAATAAAATTTAAGTGTTATTACGTATTGACTATACTGCTTCCTGTTCGTATCTTTGATTAACGATTAAGGAACAAAGAGTGGGGACTTTGTGACTGTAAAAGCCGTACTATAAAAAAGTACGGCTTTTATATTTTTTTAAATTGTAAGTAAAAATACCCACAATTGGGTATTGACTGTAGGCCAATTATTCTTCTATATTTGGAGGAGATTTTAATTAGTAAAATGGGGAGTTTACTGATTTTATAAACCGCGCTTACTGAGGAGGAGTGCGGTTTATTTATTTACCACCTCTTGCAGGATAGTCTTCTTTTAATACAAAGTCAATCGATTTTAACAAATCATCAAATCCTGGTCTGGCAAATGGCATGGTCTGTATAGAAGCACTATAGATAGTTGTGTCTTTGTTAATTAAAAATAGTGCTGGCTCAGAAAACACGTCTGGTTCAGCGTCTTTAATTGCGTGACTAATAAACAATCCCCATTCCCTAGCTTTTTCTTCAGACATTCCATAAGCAAGTGGAATGGATTCAATGTCCCATTTTTCAGTGGTAATAGTTGCTCTTTTTTCAGTATCCATACTAATAGCTACTACGTTTACTCCTTTGCTTTTAAAATCTTCAATTTTAGTCTGTAACTCTTCTAAATATTTCTTGCATACAGGACAATGAAGACCTCTGTAAAAAATCATCATTGTAAAATTTTTAGGTTCTTGTTTCTCAATGTCCCAAGTTGTTCCATTAATTAAATCTAATTTCAACGCTGGTGTTTTTTCTTTTGGCTTTTTCATATCTTTTTTTTGTAAGTTAACTATTGATATTAAGCTTCTGTAATAAGGCATTATTAAATCTTGTTAAATATTTCCAAAGCTTACTTGAATACACTTTGTATATTTGTTTTTATGAACGAAAATCTGGATCCAACCGGCGATAATCTTTCCCCTCAAGAAATTGATCTGGAAAAAAAACTAAGGCCCCTCACCTTTGATGATTTTACTGGGCAAGACCAAGCATTGGAAAACTTGCAGATTTTTGTGCAAGCTGCTAATTTGCGCGAAGAAGCATTAGATCATACGCTATTTCACGGTCCTCCTGGTTTGGGAAAAACCACTTTGGCTCATATTTTAGCTAATGAATTGGAAGTAGGTATTAAAGTTACCTCAGGCCCTGTGTTGGATAAGCCTGGAGATCTTGCAGGACTGCTTACAAACCTAGAAGATCGAGACGTGTTGTTTATTGACGAAATCCATAGATTAAGTCCTATTGTTGAAGAGTATCTCTATTCGGCAATGGAAGATTATAAAATTGATATTATGATTGAAACGGGCCCTAACGCTCGTACGGTTCAAATTAATCTCAATCCATTTACGCTAATAGGAGCAACAACCCGCTCAGGATTGTTAACAGCCCCTATGCGGGCTCGTTTCGGTATTTCCTCAAGGCTTCAATATTACACTACTGAATTGCTTACTTCTATCGTTCAACGAAGTTCAGGAATATTAAACATTCCTATTTCAATGGAAGCAGCGATTGAAATTGCTGGCAGAAGTAGGGGAACACCGCGTATTGCCAACGCTTTATTGCGAAGGGTGCGTGATTTTGCTCAAATAAAAGGGAATGGTAAAATTGATATTGAAATTTCAAAATTCGCTCTAAAAGCATTAAATGTAGATGCTTTTGGTCTGGATGAAATGGACAATAAAATCCTTACCACCTTAATCGATAAATTTAAAGGTGGTCCAGTAGGTATATCTACTATTGCTACGGCTGTTTCAGAAAGTCCCGAAACTATTGAAGAAGTTTATGAACCTTTTTTAATACAGCAAGGGTTTATTGTAAGGACACCGCGTGGTCGGGAAGTAACAGAAGCAGCATACAAACACCTAGGGAAAACTAAAAGAGGAACACAAGGAGGCTTGTTTTGAGTTTAAAAGAAAAACAGACACAACTTATAAAAACCGAAGCCAAACGCCTCGGTTTTTTGTCCTGTGGCATTAGCAAAGCTGAATTTTTAGAAGAAGAAGCCCCACGGCTCGAAACATGGCTCAACCAGAATATGCATGGCGAGATGGGGTATATGGAAAACTATTTCGATAAGCGGTTGGATCCAACAAAATTGGTTCCAGATAGTAAAAGTGTAATTTCATTATTGTTGAATTATTACCCTTCAGAAGCACAAAATGAGAACAGTTATAAAATTTCAAAATACGCCTACGGTAGAGATTATCATTTTGTGATTAAAGACAAACTAAAACAACTCTTAAACCATATTCAAGAGGAAATTGGTGATGTTCACGGTCGTGCCTTTGTAGATTCAGCACCGGTTTTAGACAAAGCTTGGGCAGCTAAAAGCGGTTTGGGGTGGATTGGTAAACACAGCAATTTATTGACAAAGCAAACTGGTTCCTTTTATTTTATAGCCGAATTGATTGTTGATCTCGATCTTGAATACGACACTCCAGTTACAGATCATTGCGGAAGTTGCACAGCCTGTATCGATGCTTGTCCCACCCAAGCTATTGTCGACCCGTATGTAGTGGATGGTAGTAAATGCATTTCCTATTTAACCATAGAATTGAAAAACGAAATACCTACTGAGTTTTCAAATAAGATGGAAGACTGGATGTTTGGCTGTGATATTTGCCAAGATGTATGTCCTTGGAATCGCTTCAGCAAACCCCATAACGAACCACTTTTTAATCCACATCCTGAGCTATTAGAAAACACTAAAAAGGATTGGGAGGAAATCACTAAAGAGGTTTTTAATGAAATTTTCAGAAAAAGTGCTGTAAAACGTACTAAATACGAGGGGTTGAAAAGAAATATTCAGTATTTAAAAAACTAATATTTCTTATAAAAAACAACCTTTAAAGTTTCATCATTCCACTTACTCGGCTAACTTTGTATGTCATCAATTTAATTTTTGACGATTAAAACTTCAGACTATGAGCAAAGAGAGCAGACGCCGAGAGGCTTTAGTATACCACGCAAAACCAAAACCAGGTAAAATTCAAGTAGTGCCTTCAAAAAAATATGCGACCCAAAGAGATCTTTCTTTGGCGTATTCCCCAGGCGTTGCTGAACCTTGTTTGGAAATAGAAAAAGAAACCAATAACGTTTATAAGTATACCAACAAAGGAAACTTAGTAGCTGTAATATCTAATGGTACAGCTGTGCTAGGGTTAGGCAACATTGGTCCTGAAGCTTCAAAACCCGTAATGGAAGGAAAAGGATTGCTTTTTAAAATATTTGCAGACATAGATGTGTTTGATATTGAGGTAAACACCGAAAATATAGATGAGTTTATTGAAACCGTTAAAAATATTTCCCCAACGTTTGGCGGTATTAACTTAGAAGATATTAAAGCTCCCGAGGCTTTTGAAATTGAACGTAGGTTAAAAGAAGAACTCGATATTCCGGTAATGCATGACGATCAACATGGAACGGCAATTATTTCAGCTGCCGCTTTATTGAATGCATTAGAGTTGGCAGATAAAAATATTGAAGAAGTTTCTATCGTTATTAGTGGTGCTGGGGCAGCAGCAGTTTCATGTACGAAGCTTTACAAATCATTTGGTGCAAAAGCTGAAAATATTGTAATGCTCGACAGTAAAGGTGTTATCAGAAAAGATCGCGATAACTTATCTAAAGAAAAAGAAGAGTTTGCAACTGCTCGAAAAATTGATACGTTAGAAGAAGCCATGAAAAATGCAGACGTATTTGTAGGATTGTCAATTGCTGATATTGTTTCGCCAGATATGCTAAAAAGCATGGCAGACAATCCAATTGTCTTTGCCATGGCCAACCCGAATCCTGAAATAGATTACGATTTGGCGATTAAAACTCGTAAAGATATCATTATGGCGACTGGCCGAAGTGATCATCCTAATCAAGTTAACAATGTACTTGGTTTCCCTTTCATTTTTAGAGGTGCGCTAGATATTCGTGCTACCAAGATTAACGAAGAAATGAAGATGGCCGCAGTGAAAGCCTTGGCCGAATTAGCGAAAGAGCCGGTTCCAGAACAGGTGAATATAGCTTATGGTGAAACAAGATTAACTTTTGGAAGGGATTATATTATTCCAAAACCTTTCGATCCTCGTTTAATTGCTGCGGTACCTCCAGCTGTTGCCAAAGCAGCTATGGAAAGTGGAGTAGCTACAGAAGATATTGTCAATTGGCAAAAATATGAAGATGAGCTACACGAGCGATTGGGCAGTGACAATAAAATTATACGATTGTTATTGAACAGAGCCCGTACAAATCCGAAACGAATTGTATTTGCTGAAGCAGATCATCTAGATGTTTTAAAAGCTGCTCAAATTGTATACGAAGAAGGTATAGGTATTCCGGTGTTATTGGGAAGAAAAGAGATTATTCTCGAATTGATGGAGCAACTCGAATTCGATATAGAAAATTTAGAGATTATCGATCCAAAATCTGACGAACAAGAAGAAAAACGAAATTATTATGCTGAAAAGCACTGGAAAAACCGAAGAAGAAGCGGTATTACCCTATATGATGCGCAAAAAATAATGCGAGAACGTAATTACTTTGCTGCCATGATGGTAAATGAAGGGGATGCAGATACCATGATTTCAGGATATTCAAGAGCGTATCCTTCAGTAGTTCGGCCAGTTTTAGAAACTATCGGTAGGTTTGATGGGGTAAGTAAAGTAGCCACTACCAATTTAATGTTAACAAAACGAGGACCTTTATTTATTTCAGATACTTCTATAAACATAGACCCTACAGCCAAGGAGTTGGCGAAAATTGCACAGATGACCAACTACACGATGAAAATGTTTGGGTTAACACCAGTAATTGCGATGGTTTCCTATGCTAATTTTGGTTCGTCAAAAGATCCACATGCCACTAAAGTAAAAGAAGCTGTGGAGTATCTTCATAAAGTAACGCCAGATATGCACGTAGATGGAGAGTTGCAAACAGATTTTGCGTTAAATCCAACGTTGCTTCAAAAAAAATTCCCTTTTTCAAAATTGGCTGGTAAAAAAGTGAATGCTTTAATATTTCCAAACTTAGACTCTGCAAACAGTAATTACAAGCTTTTAAAAGAACTGAATGGAGTAGAATCTATTGGTCCTATTATGCTTGGTATGCGAAAACCTGTACACATCCTTCAATTAGGTGCTAGTGTTGAAGAAATGGTGAACATGGCTGCCGTTTCAGTTGTAGATGCACAACAGAAAGAAAAGCGTGAAAAAGAAGCTTTAAAGCAGCAAAAAGACTAAACTTTTTCGTTCTATATTTTCACATTTTTCAGATGGGCAGATGCAAATAATTATGCTATATTTGGCCTTTAACATTTTTATAACGTATGATAACCCACATTGAGGGAAAATTAGTAGAAAAAAATCCAACTGATATAGTGATTGACTGTAATGGTGTTGGTTATTTTATCAATGTTTCGCTACATACGTTTTCTCAACTTCCTAATTCTGAAAATATAAAAGTTTATACTCACCTACAAGTGCGTGAAGATGCACATACCTTATTTGGGTTTTATGAAAAAGCAGAACGAGAGATTTTTAGGTTGTTGGTTTCGGTTTCTGGGGTAGGTGCTAGTACAGCTCGTACCATGTTATCATCTTTAACACCTGATCAAGTAAAAGATGCTATAGCTGCAGAAGATGCAGTAGTTATTCAATCTGTTAAGGGGATAGGCACAAAAACCGCACAAAGGGTGATATTAGATTTAAAAGACAAAGTACTAAAAGTAGAAGGCTTATCGGGTATTTCTTCTAGTTCAAGCAATACGAACAAAAATGAAGCGTTATCTGCTTTGGAGACGCTGGGATTTGCACGTAAACAATCTGAGAAAATTTGCGAAAAAATAATAAAGCAAAACCCACAGGCAACTGCTGAAGAAATTATAAAACAAGCTTTAAAAAATTTATAACAATTGGGCGCAAAAAATTACAATTACATTCATAAGTTTTATAGGTTATTATTAATTATTGGAGCTGTTTTTGCAACTACAACAACTGCTTTTTCACAAGATTCTACCAAGACTGGATACGCTGAAGGACGAATAGACCTACCACAACCAACAAGTATTGAAGATTTATATACCTACGATCCAGTTACTGATCGGTATATTTACACTAGAACATTAGGAAGTTTTAAAATATCGTATCCTATTATCCTGACTCCAGAAGAATATCAACAACTTATTTTGGAACAGGATATGAAATCCTATTTTAAGGAAAAAATTGATGCGGCCGATGGAAGAAAAGAGGGCTCAGAGGAAGCACAGAAAAACTTGTTACCAACATTTTATGTAAACTCTAATTTTTTTGAATCTATTTTTGGCGGAAATACAATTGAAGTAATTCCACAGGGTTCGGTAGAAATCGACCTTGGTCTTTTGTATACTAAACAAGACAATCCATCTTTTTCTCCTAGAAACCGAAGCAATTTGTCTTTCGATTTTGACCAGCGTATTAGCCTTAGTTTATTAGGGAAAGTAGGGGAGCGGCTTCAGATTACCGCAAATTATGACACCCAATCAACTTTTGACTTTCAGAATCAAATAAAATTAGAATATACACCTACCGAAGACGATATCATTCAAAAGATTGAAGTAGGTAACGTAAGTATGCCACTTAACAGTTCTTTAATTCAAGGTGCTCAAAGTCTGTTCGGGGTAAAAACCCAATTACAGTTTGGGAAAACAACAATTACAGGAGTGTTTTCTGAACAAAAGTCTGAAACCCGTACCGTAACTGCAGAGGGTGGTGCTACCGTTACAGATTATGAGCTTTTTGCTTCAGAATATGATGAAAATCGTCACTTTTTCTTAGCGCATTACTTTAGGGATAATTATGATAGAACTTTAGAACAATATCCTTTCATCAACTCAAACGTACAAGTAACTAGGGTAGAAATATGGATTACCAACCGTAGTAATAATACTGAAAACGTTCGTAATATTGTTGCTTTACAAGATATTGGGGAATCAAATTCAGAAAATATTGGTCTTACTGTACCACCAGGAGGGTTTATCAATAAGCCTCGAAGTTCATTTCCAGATAATAGTAATAACGACTTTAATCCCTTTGGTATAAATGATCCTTCCGTACCTTCTGTTTTAAACAGTGCAATACGTGATGTGGCGACAGTCCAATCTGGTTTTGGAGGCGTTCCTGTTCAACAAGGAGTTGATTATGTAGTTCAGGAAAACGTAAGAAAGTTACAGCCAAGTGAATATACTTTACATCCACAATTGGGTTATGTCTCTTTAAACCAACGGTTGAGTAATGATGAAGTACTCGGGGTGTCATATCAATTTACCGTAAATGGAGAAGTATATCAAGTGGGTGAATTTTCCAATGATGGAGTAGAAGCTACAGGTACCGGTAATACTGGTGGTGAGAATGATCCAAATATTCCACCTCAAGGAGGTATAGAAGGAGTGGCTCAAAACTTAGTGGTTAAAATGTTGAAAAGTAACATCACTAATGTTGAAGAACCTGTTTGGGACTTGATGATGAAAAACATCTATTCTATTGGTGCTTTTCAATTAGAGCAAGAAGATTTTAAAATGAATATTCTTTATACTGACCCTTCTCCACTTAACTATATTACTGGTGTAGATGGTGTGCCGTTGCCGGAAGACGTTGAAAGTACAACATTGCTTCGAGTGTTTAATTTAGATAGATTAAATTTTAACGGAGATCCACAACAAGGAGGAGACGGTTTCTTTGACTTTTTGCCAAATATTACAGTTGATACACAAAACGGTCAAATAATATTTACTTCAGTAGAACCTTTTGGTAAATACTTATTCGACAAGTTAGATAATACACCAGGAGGTGTTGAAAATTATAATGTGCCATCTACTTATAACGCCAATCAAAATAAATACGTGTTTAGAACTTTATATACTTCTACAAAAACACAAGCAGAACAAGAAGACAGCGATAAAAACAAGTTTCAGTTAAAAGGTAGTTATAAATCTACTGGAGCAGATGGTATCCCAATTGGAGCCTTTAATATTCCACAAGGTTCGGTTACCGTTACAGCTGGAGGGCGTGAATTAGTTGAAGGCGTAGATTACACCGTAAATTATCAACTAGGAAGGGTTCAGATTTTAGACCCGTCGTTATTGAATTCTAATACGCCTATACAGATTTCTACTGAAAATAATACGTTGTTCGGGCAGCAGACCAAACGTTTCACAGGGCTAAATGTAGAACACAAATTCAGCGATAAATTTCAAGTTGGAGCTACGTACTTGAATTTAAACGAACGTCCTTTAACGCAAAAGTCTTCTTACAATGCAGAGCCTATTAATAATACTGTTTTTGGGTTCAATGCAAATTATTCTACCGAAGTTCCATTTTTAACAAGATTGGTAAATAAGTTACCTAATATTGATACCGATGTAGAATCGAACGTATCATTACGAGGTGAATTTGCTTATCTAATGCCTGGAGCACCAAAAGTTTCAGATTTTGATGGAAAAGCGACAGTATATGTTGATGATTTTGAAGCCTCACAGACCGAGTTAGATATTAGTACACCAAACACGTGGTTCTTGGGAAGCACCCCAGTAGGTTTTGGTGGAGAAATTTCAAACGAATTATCCTATAACTACAATCGGGCACGATTGGCTTGGTATACCATAGACCCTATTTTTTATAGTTCACAACGTCCAGAAGGAATAACAGATGAAGACCTTTCATCTCCTTTTACAAGAAGAATTTTTAGAGACGAAATTTTTCCTGAACAAGATATTATACAAGGGCAAACACAGGCTTTGTTTTCGTTGGATTTAGCTTATTTTCCTTCTGAAAGAGGACCATATAACTTTAACCCACAAGCTTCAGGCGGAAATACATTGCCAAACCCTCAAGATAGGTTTGCAGGTATTTCTAGACAATTGACCACCACAGATTTTGAACGGTCTAATGTAGAGTATATTCAATTTTGGGTAATGGATCCCTATATCTATGAAGAAACAAGCGGACAGACTGGTGGATCCATCAATTTTAATTTAGGTAATATTTCTGAAGATTTACTGAAAGACGGAAGAAAGCAATATGAAAACGGATTACCTGAAAATGGCAGTGATGAGAATACCATCCCTACCATTTTTGGAAAAGTACCAACCAATCAATCACTTGTTTATACATTTGATACCGAGGGACAAGAACGTACCAATCAAGACATAGGTTATGATGGGCTTAATGATGCAGGTGAGGCTGCTATGTTCACAGACTTCGGTAACCTTGCCGATCCTGCGAATGATAATTATCAATACTTTCTACAAGCAGATGGCGATGTGATTAATAGATACCGTCAATATAACGGAACTGAAGGTAACTCTCCTGTAGAAGTTACAGACGTTAATCGTGGTTCAACCACACAACCAGACGTGGAAGACATTAACCGTGATAATACCATGAATACGGTAGATGCCTATTTTGAATATAACGTTCCAGTATTTCCAGGGATGGATAAAAGTAATAACGAATATATTACTGATGTAAAAGAAATACAAGTAACCACACCTAACAACGAAACAATCGATGCTCGTTGGGTACAATTTAAAATACCAATTAGTGACCCAGACCAGACCATTAATGGAATTTCAGATTTTAGATCTATCCGTTTTATGCGAATGTATCTTTCACAGTTCTCTGAAGCGACAGTGTTACGTTTTGGTACGCTAGAATTGGTGCGAGGTGATTATAGAAGATATACACAAACACTCGATTTAACCGGAGAAGATCCTGAAATGGATGATACTGTCTTTGAAAGTGAAGCAGTTAATATTGAAGAAAACGAGAACAGACAACCAATTCCTTATGTGTTGCCTCCTGGAGTGTTGCGTGAACAATTGAATAACAACAACAACTTGATTCGTCAAAACGAGCAATCCCTTGCGCTACGGGTTAATGGATTGGAGCCTGGCGATGGCCGTGGAGTTTATAAAAATTTCAACGTGGATATGCGTCAGTATAAAAACTTAGAAATGTTTATCCACGCAGAGTCGTTACAGAATGAAGCAGCTTTGGCTGATGGTGAAATGGTTGCGTTTATGCGCTTGGGGAATGACCTTTCACAAAACTACTACGAAATTGAAATCCCGTTAAACCCAACCTCTTTTGGATCAACTTCTCGAGAAGAAGTATGGCCTGCTGAAAACCGAATAAACTTACCGTTGGCGTTGCTTCAAGAAGTAAAAACACGCGTATTGGGAGCAACAGAACCACCTGAAGATCTAACGCAACCTGTTTATTTTGATCAGTCGGAACTCGACCCTAATTACTCAGGTCCTGAAAATGAAATGCGTATTGGTATTAAAGGAAACCCGAGTTTTGGTAATGTACGTACTATTATGTTGGGTATGAAAAATAGAGAAACCAATACTAGCGATATTGCTGGAGAAGTTTGGTTTAACGAATTGCGCCTTTCTGAACTTAAAAATGAAGGCGGTTGGGCAGCAGTTGCTACGCTTGATGCGAATATGGCCGACTTTATGAACGTAAGTGCAACTGGAAGAAGAAGCACCGTTGGTTTCGGCTCTGTAGAACAAGGACCAAACCAAAGAAGCCGTGAAGACATAAAACAGTATGATGTTGTTACTAACTTTAACTTAGGACAATTACTTCCAGAAAAATGGGGTATCCAGTTGCCATTTAACTACGGTCGTTCTGAAGAATTGATTACCCCACAATACGATCCCGAATTTCAGGATATTGAACTAGACACGCGTCTTGATAATACCGACGATGAAGATGAGAAAGAAGATATTAGGCAACGATCTGTAGATTATACTAAGCGACAAAGTATAAACTTTATAGGTGTTCGGAAAGATAGGACTGGTGATAAAAAGCCTATGCCGTATGATATTGAAAACTTTACCTTTTCATATTCTTACAATCAGGTAGATCACCATGATTTTGAAATCGAAGATGCCTTGGATCAAAATGTGCGTTTAGGTGGAACGTATAATTTTAATTTTGATCAAAAACCTTACGAACCTTTTAAAAAGAATGATTCTCTTTTTACTGGCAAGTATTGGCAGTTTTTGAAAGATTTTAATATCAATTATAAACCAACAAATGTATCGGTAAGTTCAAACATAGTTCGTCAATATAATGAACAGAAATTTAGGGAATTGAACACATTACCAGGTAACATTGGTATTCCTACATTATATCAACGTAATTTCTTGTTTGATTGGGAGTACAATATCAATTATAATTTAACTAAATCACTACGTTTCAATTTTACTTCATCAAACAACAGGCTTGTAACCAATTATTTGGATGATCAAGGTTTTTCAGATGATAGTATTGGTATATGGGATGGATTTTTTGATATTGGAGAGCCTAATCAACATTTTCAGTCTTTACAGTTGAATTACGATTTACCTTTCGACAAATTTCCGTTCTTGAAATTTATTAGGGCAACTTACTCCTATACGGGCGATTTCCAATGGCAGGATGGTAGTGATTTGTTTAACAATATTTCAATACCAAATAATGATGGTACAGGTAGTCAAGTGTATGATTTAGGAAACTCAGTCCAAAACGCAATGACGCATGCCATTAATTCTAATATTGATATGAGTGGCTTTTATCGTTATGTCGGTCTTACTAAGAAAACTAAAAGCAATAATGGAGCAAACGCCCGTAGTGCAGGACAGGGTAATCCCGCTGGTGGGGGTAAGGAAGGATTGCGCAATGGCGGCAAAGCCGGTAAAGACGGAGAAGAACAAGAAAACAACAACTCTTTTTCTGTTAGTACAAATAATAATGTATTGGGTAACCAAGGTGGCGCTCAAACAGGTGGCGGTTCATTAAGTACTGGCGATAAAGCTGTTAATACTATTATTGGGTTGGTTACTTCTATTAAGAAAATTAAGTTCAATTATCAAGAAAACCAAGGTATTTTCCTTCCAGGATATACTCAATCCATAGGTTTCATTGGTACGTTGAGACCTACAACCGCTTTTACTTTCGGTAGCCAAGCTGAAATAAGAGAAGAAGCGGCACGTAAAGGGTGGCTTACGTTGTATCCGGAATTCAATGAGCAATATACCGAAGTAGAAAATAGGCAAATGGATGTTCAAGTGAATTTAGAGCCCTTAAATGATCTTACCATAGATATTAACGGAAACCGTTTATATTCTGAAAATTATGCCGAAAACTATATAGTTGAAGATGGGCAATATCGTTCGTTAACGCCAAATACTTTTGGAAACTTTAATATTTCAACTTTATTAATAAAAACAGCATTTAGCGCCAGTGATGAAAATAGTTCTGAAGCATTTGATGATTTCAGAAGTAACAGGCTTGTTATTGCAAACCGACTCGCTGAAGATTATTATGGCGGCGGAAATATTCCACGTGATCCCGACACTGGATATCCAGTAGGTTTTGGTAGAACTAGTCAAAATGTATTACTGCCAGCATTTCTAGCAGCTTATAAAGGAAGCGATGCTTCTAGTGAAAAGAAAGGCTTTTTAAGAGACGTTCCATTGCCAAACTGGGATATAAAATACACTGGTTTAATGAACTTGGATTGGTTTAAAAAACGATTTAAACGTTTTTCGTTGCAACACGGTTATAGAGCTGGTTACACAGTAAATCAATTTCAAAGTAACTTGGATTACGACCGCTTTAACCCTGGTGCTGTAGACCAAGCAGGAAACTTTAAAAGTGAAACTTTATTAAGTAATGTAAACCTTACTGAACAATTTTCACCGTTACTTCGTGTAGACTTTGAGATGAAAAACTCAATAAAAATTCTTGCTGAGTATAGAAAAGACAGAGCGCTATCTTTAAGTTTTGCTAACAACTTACTTACTGAGATACAAGGAGATGAAATTATTCTTGGTTTAGGTTATAGGTTGAAGGATCTTACTATTGGAACTAATTTTGGGGGTAAAAAGAAAATACTTAAAAGTGATTTAAACTTTAAAATGGATCTTTCTAGAAGGGATAACAAAACTATTATTCGTTACTTAGATATTGAAAATAACCAAACAACGGCAGGGCAGACTATTTATGGTCTTCAATTTTCGGCAGACTATGCGTTGAGTAAAAATTTGACGGCACTGTTTTACTACGATCATACGTTCTCAGAATATGCCATTTCAACTGCATTCCCACAAACGACAATTAGAAGCGGTATAACCCTTCGCTATAACTTCGGAAACTAAACAACAAAATAAACTTTTTAAGAATTATATATTATGAATTTACCAGCAGACCTAAAATACACGAAAGACCACGAATGGATAAAAATTGAAGGCAATATTGCAACGGTTGGTGTAACCGATTTTGCCCAAGGAGAATTGGGAGACATCGTTTACGTGGAAGTAGAAACTGTAGATGAAACTATGGAAAGAGAAGAAGTTTTCGGGACCGTAGAAGCAGTTAAAACGGTATCTGACCTCTTTTTGCCCCTTTCAGGAGAGATTGTGGAGTTCAATGAAAATCTTGAAGAAGAACCAGAGAAAGTTAATTCTGATCCATACGGCGAAGGATGGATGATAAAAATTAAAATATCAAATCCCGAAGAGGTTGAAGATTTATTAGATGCAGCAGCTTATAAAGAGATTATCGGAGCTTAAAACGCTTGGCATACTAGCCATAGCTTATACAGCTTTTATAACCATTATGTTGCTGGTGCCTTCACAAGGCTTGTTGCCTAAACAAGATGGCATCCCGTTTGATAAAGCAGCTCATTTAATTATTAATTGCATATTAATAATGTTTTGGCTTTTGTTTTTTTATATAAAAGAAAACAAAATGATGGCAATAATAACTATATATGCAGTTTTTGCTGTTTGTTTGTTGTATGGCATAATAATTGAAGCCCTACAGTATATGTTTACAACCTATAGACAAGCAGATATGCTTGACGTAGTGGCAAATGTAATAGGACTACTTATAGGTGTTGGCCTTTTTGGAAAGGTAAAAGACAAAATTTACAACTAAATAGTATTTTAGTTTTCAATTGAACTAGAATTTCTATATTTTAGCAATATAATAAATACTCTATTATGGAACCGAAGAAAAACCCTAAAGCGAACATGAATCGCAAAAGCACATTGTTCTTTCAAATAGGAATGATTTTGATGCTTTTGTTAGCATGGCAAGCTATTGAATGGAAAACGTACGATAAATCAGATCTAGACGCCGGAATGGTTGATGTTGGTGATGATCTTGAAGAAGAAGTACCAATTACTCAACAATTAACACCACCACCACCGCCGCCACCGCCACCGCCAGCACCTGAAGTGATTGAGGTTGTGGAAGATGAAGAAGAAGTGGAAGAAACCATTATAGAATCTACCGAAGCAAGTCAAGAAGAAGATATCGTTGAAGTAGAAGAAATTGTAGAAGAAGAAGTAGAAGAAGAAATTGCTGATGTACCTTTTGCTGTTATTGAAAACGTACCAGTGTACCCAGGTTGTGAAAACGAAAGTGGAAATAACGCGAAGAAGAGGTGTATGTCAGAAAAAGTACAAAAATTTGTACAGAAAAAATTTGACACAGAGCTTGCTAATGATTTAGGATTGGACGGGAAACAACGTATTTTTGTTCAGTTTAAGATTAACAAAAGTGGTAATATAGTAGATGTACGTGCTCGTGCTCCACACCCAAGATTAGAAAGGGAAGCAGTTGATGTTGTAAAGTCATTACCTAAAATGACACCTGGAAAACAAAGAGGGAAAGCAGTTGGGGTTTTATACTCACTGCCTATCTTATTCCAAGTACAGAACTAAACGCTTTAAATATAGAGTTACAAACGCCTTCAGAAATGAAGGCGTTTTTTTATTTGGCATAACCCTTGTATTAGGTTTTATATAGTAACCATTAAATACAACTGTTATGAAATCTTCAACTGAACAACAAGTAAAAAACATTTCAAAAAGAGCCGACAAAAAGAGCGTTAACATTCCATGGAATTCAGGTCTTTTTTTTCAATTAGGGATTATAGTCAGTATGGCATTGGTTTTCTTTATTGCTGAAAGCAGTATCGGCTCTACTACTATAAGTAAAGTTCCAGATAATGATTTTTATCTATCAGAACCTGCTATGATGGATTTTGTAGTGGAAGAGCCTATAAAAGAGCTTCCAAAGCCTAAACAAACGCCCATACAAAAACCTAAAAGGCCGAAAATCGCTGTTATAAAAAATACAATTAAAGTAGTAGACAATACAACCCCAACTATAACAGAAACTCCTACTGCAGGAACTGACAGCCCGATTATAAATGTACCTACGTCTCATACTAGCAAACCATCGGAGTCAAAGAAAAAGTATTTTGCGAATACAGTTGAGTTTGTTCCTATATTTCCTGGTTGCGAAGCATTACAGACAAACAAAGAACGGGTTGCTTGTTTTTCATCAAAAATCAAAACGTTTATAAATAAAAACTTTAAAACTGAACAATTTTCAGGTGCTATCGATAATGGCGAGGTACACCGCATTGATGTTCAATTTCAAATTAATTCCGCTGGGAAAGTAACCGAAATTAAAGCACGGTCTAAATATCAACCTTTTGAAAAAGAAGCCATTCGGGTTATTAATAAACTGCCCGTAATAATTCCGGGTAAACAAGGTGACAGAAGCGTAGATGTATTGTACAATGTTCCCATTGTTTTTAAAATGGGGTATTAAAATTTTAAAAGCTCTTCTCTTGGAAGGGCTTTTTCTTTTTATCTTTTCAGAAAACGAAAAAACCGTATCTTTCAACAAAATTTGTATCCTACAATGAAGCGTTTTTTTTCAGTTTTGCTCATATTGGCTTGTCTCCCCGCGTTGGCTCAAAAGGTAAGCGGGACCTTTGAAAAATATCCTGTTTTCCCCGAATGCGATAATCAATCCATCGACAACCTTCAAAATTGTTTTGATATGACGGTGCGATCAAAAGTATTTTCAAATTTCAAAGTACCGGAAGTGGTGACTGAGGAGAACTATACAGGCAGAGTATCGGTCTTTTTCGAAGTCACAAAAGAAGGAGAGTTTAAAGTACTATATGTTGACGCCATGTACAATGAACTTAAAGAAGAAACGAGACGTGTTTTTGAATCTCTTCCACAGATAAAACCTGCTACATACAACAGTAATCCTGCTTATGTGCAGTTTACCATGTCTATCCCAATTCCCATCATAGCGGTGCCCGATCAAATGAAAGGTGAAGCAGCTGTTTCAGAAACAAAAAAAGTGGAAACCCTTAAAAACGAATACGACAAAATTAAAAACCTACCGTATGACAACGAAGAATATACCAGCCAGATAAACATTCCTTTTTCGCATCATAATTATAGCTTATTCGATCCTGCGTTAAACCGGGTAGGGCAAAACAATCATACTGCACAAAAGCCGTATGTTTATGCTGAAGTTAATAAATACTACAATTTTGAGGCTGAAAACCAAAAGCTGCTAAAGGATAAATCGTCTTGGTTTGGTAAGAAATTGTGGAACGAGCATTTGGTTACCTTAAAAGGTGAAAACTATTGGATTACATTAGACGCAGGGGTTGATCTACAAGTAGGAAAAGATTTCGATACTGATATTGATACCTATAATAATACGCGTTTGGTTTATACCCAAGGAGGTTTGGGTAAAAACTTCAATTTTTTTGCAGTAATCTATGAAAGCCAAGGGCGCTTTGCTGATTATTTTAACCGCTTTGCTGAAGCTAGAAGACCTGCTGGCGGTAACCCTGCTTTAATACCTGGTCACGGCATAGCTAAAAAATTCAGGAGTGATTCCTATGATTACCCAATTGCAACAGGGCATATTTCTTATGCACCTTCAAAGTATTTTAATTTTCAATTGGGTCACGGAAAAAACTTTTTTGGTGATGGGTATCGATCGTTATTATTAAGCGACAATGCAAGTCCGTATCCATATTTAAAGATAAATACAACTTTCTGGAAACTTAAATATGGA
>Ga0209344_10000362_pt1 | contig 84555 bp, 85 predicted proteins | sample Cruoilmetagenom6_FD_187293 | JGI IMG/M metagenome (GOLD analysis project Ga0209344, IMG submission 187293) | Oil polluted marine microbial communities from Coal Oil Point, Santa Barbara, California, USA - Santa Barbara Oil Seep Sample 6 (SPAdes)... | ecosystem: Environmental > Aquatic > Marine... | reverse complement strand
TGTAACATGACGAGTTCAAGCCTTTACCGTCCCGAAGTCGACGGCCTTCGGACAATCGCTGTCCTCAGCGTCATCCTCTTCCATGCCGATTTCGTTCTGTTCGACCATTCGCTTTTGCCGGGCGGCTTCATCGGGGTGGACGTGTTCTTCGTGATCTCCGGCTACCTCATCTCACGCCTGATCATGAACGATCTCGACCGTGGCGGCTTCTCGTTTGCGGATTTCTATGAAAGACGCATCCGCCGCATCCTCCCGGTGCTCCTGCTTGTCCTTCTCGCTTCGACGCCCTTCGCCTATTTCTGGCTGATGCCGCGCGCGACCGAGGAATTCGGCCTGTCGGTCCTGACCTCGATCTTCTTCAGCTCGAACATCCTGTTCTGGTCGCAGGATCCCTACTGGGCGGTCGAAAGCAGCCTGAAACCCCTGCTGCATACATGGTCCCTTGCCGTGGAAGAGCAGTTCTATCTCGTCACACCCTTCCTTCTGATCGTGCTGCACAAACGCGATTCACGTATCGTGCTCGCCATTTTCGCCCTGCTTTTCGCCGCCTCTCTGGCGCTTGCTCATGTGACCGCGCGCAGCCATCCCAGCTTTGCCTTCTACATGCTGCCCACACGGTTCTGGGAAATGCTCGCAGGCGTGATCCTCGCCGTGGCTGAACGCAATACTGGCCGCGCCACGCATGGTGCGCTTGCCCGGATCATGCCGTCCCTCGGAATCGCGATGATCCTGCTCAGCTGCGTGGTCTTCGATGAAGCCACCCGCCATCCCTCGCTGCTCACCCTTCTGCCTGTGGTCGGCACCATGCTGGTGATCCGCTTCGGCTCGTCGCAGGACGCAGGCTCCCGCCTCCTGTCCAGCAAGGTGTTCGTCGGGATCGGCCTCATCTCCTATGGGCTTTATGTCTGGCACTTCCCGATCTTCGTCTTCGGCGAGATCATCGCCGAAGGTGCCTCCAACGCGCGGCGGCTGAGCTGGGTTGTTCTGACATTCGTGCTGGCCACAGCCTCGTATTTCCTTGTGGAAACGCCGCTGCGCCGCCGCCAATCACTGTCCTTCGGCAAGGCCGCGGGCATAATGACCGCACTGGCCCTGCCATCCTTGGCGCTGGCCGTCCTGGCCATGTCGACCAATGGGCTCAATGCACGGTTTCAAAAGGTCTATGCGCTCTATGGCGATGCGGAAATCGACAATACGCTGCTGCAGGCGGAAAGCTGGCATGTGCTATCCGATGAACCGGGCTGGAGCGACCCTGACCGGACCCGTGTCCTGATCACCGGCGACAGTCACTCCAAGGACACCTACAGCATGATCGTCCAGCATGCCGAAAGCTATCCGGACATGACATTCCTCCGGCGGGCGTTCACGGTCACGGCATCCGACAACAGCTGTTTTCTGGACGATCACGCGGAAGCGGCGCGCCTGTTCCGAAGCGCTGAATATGAAACCGCTGAAATCGTGCTGATCTCCGAGAGGTTCCGTGTCATCAAAGCTCAGCTCGATTGCCTTGACAGATACATCCAGCGGCTCAAGGCGGACGGCAAAGACGTGGTGCTGACTTCCCTTGGCAACCTCTACCGGCGCCCCAAGATCGATTTGGCCGGTTCCAACCATTTCCTGGAACTGCACCTGCGCGAGTCACGCCTGACGGCAGCGGATGCATATTTCCTCGAGGGCGGGACACCACAGACGCTTCCCACCTACGAGCGCCGGTACTTCGATCTGCGCTTGGAGGACATGATCACGCCCGTGAATGCCGCCCTGACGGAAATCGCGGCACGCCACGACATCCGCTTCCTTGCGAAGCAGGACTATCAATGCGACGCCAAGGCCCGCCGCTGCCAGCTCATCACACCCGAAGGGCGCAAGATCTATTATGACGGTCACCATCTCACAGTCGCCGGCGCGCACTACCTTGGCGGAATCGCCGCCAAGATGGGCTGGCTCGATCTCGAGGACTGAGCCGGTCCAGGACAACCCCGGCCGATTACCCGGATGAAACTGAGGCTTCATCTTGTCCGAAATACTCCCGCCGGAGGCACCCGACCACCCGGCTGGCCCGGCACATCGCCGCCCGCAATACCGACGCGATACCGACGTGATGCAGATGCGACACCGAAATCGTTTTTTGTTTCTTTACAGTGGCTTACGCTGAGCCGCCGCTCAAAACGGCGGTTTGGCCCGAAACCGCATCCCTGCACCCCCATCCGGATGGCGCAGGCGTAACTCCTCGGAATGCAGCATCAAACGCGGATGTTGAGCCGCCAAGCCCGTGGCGTAAAGCGGATCGCCCAGGATGGGATGCCCCATCGCCAGCATATGCACCCGCAACTGATGGCTGCGCCCGGTGCGCGGCATCAGGCGAACGCGGCTTTCGTCCGCGTTCTGGCGCAGGACCCGCCAGTCGGTCACCGCTTCGCGGCCGGTCTCGTGGCAGACTTTTTGGCGCGGGCGGTTCGGCCAATCGACTGTGAGCGGCAGGTCCACAATGCCGGACTTGGGCGAGAGCTTCCCCCAAACCCTTGCGATATAGGTCTTTTTTACCTGGCGCTTTTCGAATTGCAGCCCCAGGTGTCGTTGTGCATGCGGGCTGAGGCCGAAGACCATCACGCCCGATGTGTCCCGGTCCAGCCGATGCACCAACAGCGCGGTTGGGAACGCCTCCTGCGCGCGCGCCAGCAGACAATCGGCCAGATGCGCGCCCTTGCCCGGCACGCTCAACAGGCCGGCGGGCTTGTTGAGCACAAGGATCTCATGGTCCTCGTGCAGTACCTCCAGAGGGTCCTGCGGCGGGTTGTATTCGCTCTCCATGCGCCGCCCATTACACCAGCACCGCGCCCGGTGCCACACCCCTCTGGCGCGGCAGCGCACGCTGTGGCAAGACATCGGTCATGCGCATTGATTATGACAGCACACTGAAAACCATCGCTTCGCTGACCAGCGACGAAACCGACGTCATTTCCCTGATGGCGACAGTCGTTTGCGAATTGCATCACGCAGATGACCGCTTCGACTGGACGGGTTTTTATCGCGTCACCGAGCCGGGGATGCTCAGGATCGGCCCCTACCAGGGCACGCATGGCTGTCTGGTGATCCCGTTTTCGCGCGGGGTCTGCGGTGCGGCGGCCAGTAGCGGCACGGTGCAGCTTGTCGATGATGTCGATGCCTTTCCGGGCCATATTGCCTGCGCCAGTTCGACCCGCTCCGAGATCGTCTTGCCGGTCTGTGACGCTGAAGGACAGCTGATCGCGGTGCTCGATATTGACAGCGACCAGCCCGCCGCCTTCGATCAGTCCGACGCGACGGGGCTTGCGCGGATATTGAATGATGTTTTCTGCAGATCGTAAGATATTGAAATAGTTCAGTAATTATTCCAGCCAGCGAGCGCCCCACAACTCAAGTGAAATTTTGTTTGATTTTTTCACGGAATCATCCCACCGTGAAATTGTAGCTAAAATTTTCACGGGGACGCGCGCAGCGATGCACCAATCCAATCCCGACCGCCCCCCGACGCTTGGCGCCGACCTGCGCACCCTGCGCAAGGCGCGTGGCCTGACCCTGTCGGAGATGGCCGAGCAGCTCGATCGCTCGGTCGGTTGGCTCAGCCAGGTGGAGCGCGACCTTTCGGACCCCTCCATCACAGATTTGCGCCATATCGCCGCCGCGCTTGGCGTTCCCGTCTCGATGCTGTTCGGCCAGCCCACTGCCCCGGCGCATGAGGCCGGCCATGTGGTGCGCCAGGGCGCGCGCCGGCGGATCGGTTCGGGCGCCGCCGGGCTGATCGAAGAGCTGCTCTCGCCCGACCTCACCGACGATTTCGAGATGGTCCACTGCACCTTCGAACCCCATAGCCGCATTGGCGAAACCGTCACCCGCCCCACGCAGGAGGTGGGCTATCTTCTGTCCGGCAAGCTAGACCTCGAGATCGGCAACGACACCTTCACCATCCATCCGGGCGACAGCTTCCGCATCCGCGAAGAGCCCTTTGCCTGGATCAACCCCTATGACGAACCGGCCGTGGCGATCTGGGCGATCGCCCCGCCGGTCTATTGAGGCCGCCATGAGCTGGGACGCCTGGACCGTTTTCGCGCTGTTCTGGGTGATCTTCGTGACTACGCCGGGGCCAAACCACTTGAATTGCATCCGCACCGGCATGGGCCATGGCTTTCGCCGCGGGCTTTGGTGCGTGGCCGCCATCCTGCTGCAGGCGACGCTGTTCCTGACGCTGTCGGCGGCGGGCATCACCGCCCTCATCGCCGCCTCTCCGGCGGCGTTCACCGCCGCCAAACTGCTGGGCGCGGGGGTGCTTATCTGGCTGGGCGTGCGGGGCTGGATCATGGCACGGCGGCCGATCCGGGCCGAGGAAACCGCGCGCGGTTCGATCTTCTGGCGCGCCTTCATGATTGCAACCATCAACCCCAAGAGCGTTGCAGGCTACCTTGCCGCCTTCAGCCAGTTCGTGCAGCCCGATGTGCCGATCTGGACCCAGATGTGGGTGATCTTCCCCACCGCCCTCAGCATCACCGCGATCAGCTATACCTCCTTCACCGCGCTTGGCGCGGGACTGGGTCGCGCCGCTCTTGGCGCGGTGTTCAACATCTGGCTGCGCCGCGCGATGGCGGTCTGCTTCATCCTTTACGGCATCGCGCTTGGCAGCGCCACGGCACCGGCGGGAGGGTCGTGATGTTTCACGGATCTTGCCTCTGCGGCGCCATCGGCCTGACCATTGACGCCCCGCTCAAAGACCCGATCGCCTGCCATTGCAAGCAGTGCCGCCAGCAATCGGGCCATTACTTCAGCGCCGTTCCCGCCCCCAAATCCGCCCTGCACGTCACCGGCGACACCAACCTCAAGTGGTTCCGCGCCAGCGACATCGCCAGCCGCGGTTTTTGCAGGGTCTGCGGCTCGACACTGTTCTGGCGCCCCGATGACGGCCGCACAATCATGGTGGCCTCGGCCGCGCTCGACACGCCGACCGGCCTGCGCCTCTCGGGCCATTACTGGTGCGATCACAAGGGCGATTACTACGCCATCCCCGACGCCCTCCCCCGATACCAAGGAGACAGCAAATGACCACCGGAAGATGCCTCTGCGGCGATATCACCTTCACGGTTCACGCCACCCCCGAGGGTGCCTCGGTCTGCCATTGCAGCCAGTGCCGCAAGCAATCGGGGCATTTGTGGGCCTCGGCCTATGCACCGAAAGACGAGGTCGAGATCAACGGCCCGGTGCAGTGGTTCGAGGCGACGCCAGCCGCCAAGCGCGGCTTCTGCCCACGCTGCGGTTCATCCCTGTTCTGGACCGCCCATGACGAGGGCACGATCAGCTTCGCGCTTGGTGCGCTCGACGAACCAACCGGGCTCAGGCTCGAAAAGCATATCTTCACCGCCGACAAGGGCGACTATTATGACATCGCGGACGGTGTGCCGCAAAAGCCCTGAACGGAGCATCTCACATGGCCGAATTTCCGACAACAGCCCGCGTGGTCATCATTGGTGGCGGAGCCGTGGGGGCGTCCTGCCTCTATCACCTCGCAAAGGCGGGCTGGCACGATTGCGTTCTCTTGGAAAAGAACGAACTGACCGCCGGCAGCACCTGGCACGCGGCGGGCAACGTGCCCACCTTCTCGACCTCCTGGTCGGTAATGAACATGCAGCGCTACTCGACCGAGCTTTATGCCCGTCTCGGAGCCGAGGTCGACTATCCCATGAACTACCACCAGACCGGCTCGATCCGCCTTGGGCACAGCATCGAGCGAATGCAGGAATTCGAGCGCGCCCGCGGCATGGGGCTCTATCAGGGCATGGATCTCGAGATACTCACCACAGACGAGATCAAGGCACGCTATCCCTTCATCGAAACCCACGATCTGCAGGGCGCGCTTTTCGACCCCAATGATGGCGATATCGACCCCGCGCAGCTGACACAGGCGCTGGCCAAGGGCGCGCGCGATCTGGGTGCGAGGGTGCTGCGTTTCTGCCCCGCAACCGGCATTGACCGGAGCGGCGACGAATGGATCGTCAAGACCGACAAGGGCGATATCCGCTGCGAACACGTCGTCAACGCCGCGGGCTATTACGCACAGCGCGTCGGCGAATGGTTCAAGCCCTTTGGCGGGCGGACCGTGCCAATGATGGTGATGAGCCATCAATACCTGTTGACCGATGAGATCCCCGAACTCGAAGCCTGGTCGCGCGAGGTGGGCCACAAACTGCCGCTCCTGCGCGACGTGGACAGCTCCTATTACCTCAGGCAGGAAAAGCACGGGCTCAATCTCGGCCCCTACGAGGGCAATTGCCGCGCCCACTGGATCGAACCCGGCGATCCCATGCCCGAGGATTTCAGCTTTCAGCTCTATCCCGACGATCTCGAGCGCCTGGAATGGCATATCGACGACGCCATCGCCCGGGTGCCGATCCTCGGCGCCGGGGGCGTGAACAAGGTGATCAACGGCCCCATACCCTATGCGCCGGACGGCTTGCCGCTGCTTGGCCCGATGCCTGGCGTGCCCAATGCCTTCGAGGCCTGCGTCTTCACCTTCGGCATCGCCCAGGCCGGCGGCGCGGGCAAGGTGCTGGCCGAATGGATCACAGAAGGCGGCACCGAATGGGACATGTGGGCCTGCGATCCGCGCCGCTATACCGACTACACGGATCCCGACTACTGCATCGCCAAGGGGATGGAGGTCTATGGCCACGAATATGCCATGCATTTCCCGCGCCATGAATGGCCAGCAGGGCGCGATCGCAAACTCTCACCCGTGCATGACAGGATCAGGGCGCTCGGCGGCGTCATGGGTGCCTATAACGGCTGGGAGCGCGCAAACTGGTTCGCTCGGCCCGGTGACGACATCTCCGAAGCGGCCACCCGGACCTGGAACCGCGCCGGACCTTGGGAGCACCGCATCCGCGAAGAATGCGAAGCCGTGCGCGACGCCTGCGGCATCCTCGACCTGCCCGGATTTTCCCGCTTCAACATCGAAGGCCCGAACGCAGCTGATTGGCTTGCCTCCCGGATCACCGGCGTCGTGCCGCGTGTCGGGCGTATCGGCCTCGTCTATTTCGCCGATGAGCGCGGGCGGGTCCTGACCGAGATGTCGGTCGTACGCCACCGTGACGACCTCATGACCCTGATCACCGCCGCCGCTGCCGAATGGCATGATTTCGACCTGCTCGCCTCGGCGCTTGCAGGGGTCGACGGCGTCACCCTCACCAACCGCACCCGGGATTACATGACGCAGATTCTTGCCGGGCCCGGATCGCGCGCGCTGCTTGGGGACCTGTGCGACGCGGATCTTGCACAGCCCTGGCTGACCCACCAGGCGACCGAGATCGCCGGGCGTTGGGCACGGCTCGTGCGGGTCTCCTTTACCGGCGAACTGGGCTGGGAAATCCACACGAAGACCGAGGACACCGCCACCGTATTCGACGCCGTCTGGCAGGCGGGGCAGGCGCATGGCCTCAAACCCTTCGGCATGTATGCGCTCGACAGCCTGCGCATGGAAAAGTCCTACCGCGCTTGGAAGGGGGATCTGAGCACCGATTACACCATGCTCGAAGCCGGGCTCGAACGTTTCGTGAAATTCGACAAGCCACAGGACTTCCCCGGTAAATCCGCCCTCCTCGCCGAGCGACAACGCGGCCCGGCCAAACGCTTTGTCACGCTCAAGGTCGAAACCGGCGCTGCAGATGCCCCTTACATGTCAACCATCCGCCACGACGGACAGATCGTGGGCGAAACCACCAGCGGTGCCTGGGGTTACCGGGTGAACGCCTCGCTCGCCCTTGCCATGATCCGCGCCGATCTCGCCACGCAAGGCACCGTGCTCGAAATTGACATCTACGGCACGCCCCACCGCGCCACGGTTCAGCCCGATGGCCCGCTCTGGGACCCCGCCAATGAAAGGCTCAAGGCATGATATCCCCGCCCCTCTTCTTCTGTTTCGAAATATCCCGGGGGGTCCGGGGGGCAGCGCCCCCCGGCCAGTCGGACGCTTCTGCGTCCGAAACCGCCCCATCCAGGTATAACGAGGCCCACGCATGACCGTTCTTCCCAATCAGGCCCGCGCCGTCATCATCGGCGGCGGCGTGGTCGGCTGTTCCGTCGCCTATCACCTCACCCGGCTGGGCTGGCGCGACGTGGTGCTGCTGGAACGCAAGCAGCTCACCTCCGGCACCACCTGGCACGCGGCGGGCCTGATCGCGCAACTGCGCGCCACCGCCAACATGACGAAACTGGCCAAATACAGCCAGGAACTCTACGGCAGTCTCGAACAGGAGACCGGGGTCGCCACCGGCTTCAGGCGGGTGGGTTCGATCACCGTGGCCCTCACCGACGAGCGACGCGAGGAAATCCTGCGTCAGGCCGCCATGGCCCGTGCCTTCGGCGTCGATGTCGACGAGATCAGCCCGACTGAGGTCAAGGCGCGATACCCCCATCTCAACATCGACGGGGTGCGCGGCGCGGTCTATCTCGACAAGGATGGTCAGGGCGATCCGGGCAATATCGCGCTCGCCCTGGCCAAAGGCGCGCGCCAGCGCGGCGCGGTGATCGCAGAGCGCACCAAGGTTACCGGCGTTACCCGCGCGGATCGCCGCATCACCGGCGTGGACTGGCAGCGCGAAGACGGCAGCCACGGCCATATCGCCGCCGAACATGTGGTCAATTGCGCCGGGATGTGGGGGCGTGAACTGGGTGCGATGCTGGGCGTGAACGTGCCCCTGCAGGCCTGCGAGCATTTCTACATCCTGTCCGAGCCGATCGAAGGTCTCGGCCCGCTGCCGGTGCTGCGGGTGCCGGACGAGTGCGCCTATTACAAGCAGGACGCCGGCAAGATGATGCTGGGCGCCTTCGAGCCGGTCGCGAAACCCTGGGCGCTTGGCGGCATCCCCGAGGATTTCGAATTCGACCAGCTGCCGGAGGATCTGGACCATTTCGAGCCCATCTTGGAATGGGCCGTGAACCGCATGCCGATGCTGGGCGAGGCGGGCATTCACACTTTCTTCAACGGACCGGAATCCTTTACGCCCGATGACGCCTATCATCTTGGCCTTGCTCCCGAGATGGACAATGTCTGGGTCGCCGCTGGCTTCAACTCCATCGGCATCCAGTCGGCGGGTGGCGCGGGCATGGCGCTGTCGCAATGGATGGAGGACGGCGAAAAGCCGTTCGATCTGGGCGATGTCGATGTCGCCCGGATGCAGCCATTCCAGGGCAATCGCACCTATCTTGCGCGCCGTTCGACCGAAACGCTCGGGCTGCTTTACGCCGATCATTTCCCCTATCGCCAGAAGGCCACCGCGCGCGGAGTGCGCCGCAGCCCGCTGCATGCGCACCTGCTGGACCATGGCGCCGTCATGGGTGAGACCGCCGGCTGGGAGCGCGCCAACTGGTTCGCTCTGCCGGGGCAGGACCGCGCCTATGCCTATTCCTGGGGGCGGCAGAACTGGTTTGCCAACGCCGCCGCCGAACACGCCGCGATCCGCACGGGCGTCGGCATGTATGACATGTCCTCATTCGGCAAACTGCGCGTCGAAGGCCCCGATGCCGAGGCGTTCCTGAACCATGTCTGCGGCGCGGATATCTCGGTGCCGGTGGGCAGGATCGTCTATACCCAATTCCTCAATCCCCGCGGGGGGATTGAGGCCGACGTGACCGTCACGCGCCTGTCCGAAACTGCCTGGCTCGTCGTCACACCCGCCGCCACAAGGCTGGCCGACGAAACTTGGCTGCGCCGCAACCTTGGCGAACGGATCGCCGTCATCACCGATGTCACCGCAGCCGAGGCCGTTCTGGCCGTGATGGGCCCGGGGGCGCGCGCATTGATGCAGGCGGTGTCACCCGATGATCTATCGAATGCGGCGCATCCTTTCGGCACCGCCCGCCAGATCGAGATCGGCATGGCCCTCGCCCGTGCGCACCGTGTCTCCTATGTGGGCGAACTGGGCTGGGAGATCTATGTCTCGGCGGACATGGCCGCACATGTGTTTGAAACCCTGTTCGAGGCGGGTGTGGATCACGGGCTGAAACTGTGCGGGATGCACATGATGGACAGCTGCCGCATCGAAAAGGGGTTTCGTCATTTCGGCCATGACATCACCTGCGAGGATCATGTTCTCGAGGCGGGTTTGGGCTTTGCCGTGTCGAAAACAAAGCCCGCCTTCATCGGCCGCGAAGCCGTGCAGCGCAAGCGAGAAGAGGGGCTTGGCACCCGCATGATGCAGTTCCGCCTGACGGACCCCGAGCCGCTGCTCTATCACAACGAGCCGATCCTGCGTGACGGGCAGATCGTGGGTTATCTCTCGTCGGGCAATTACGGCCATCACTTGGGCGCGGCGATCGGCATGGGCTATGTGCCCTGCAAGGGCGAAACCGTAGACGACCTGCTGGCCTCCAGCTACGAGATCGACATCGCCGGAACGCGGGTGCGCGCCGAGGCAAGCCTCAAGCCGCTTTATGATCCGACGGGCGCGCGCATGAAGGCATAGCCGCGCCCGACAGGCGCACGGCAGCGGCGCGCGCGGTCACGCCAGCTCGATCGCGATCGCCGTGCCTTCGCCGCCACCGATGCAGATCGCCGCGACGCCGCGCCTGAGCCCGCGCTTTTCAAGCGCGTTCAGCAGCGTCACCATGATGCGCGCGCCGCTGGCGCCGATCGGGTGGCCGAGCGCGCAGGCGCCGCCATTCACGTTCACCTTGTCGCGCGACAGGCCCATTTCATGCATGAAGGCCATAGGGACAACGGCGAAGGCCTCGTTCACCTCCCATAGGTCCACATCTTCCTTGCTCCAGCCGATGCTGCTCAGCAGTTTCTGTGCCGCGGGAACGGGCGCAGTCGTGAACCAGCCGGGTGCCTGCGCGTGGCTTGCGTGCCCCATCATGCGGGCACGCACCGTCAACCCCTGCGCCTCGGCCGCTGCGCGCGAGGCCAGCACAAGCGCCGCGGCACCATCGCTGATCGAACTGGAATTCGCCGCAGTCACCGTACCATCCTTGCGAAAGGCCGGTTTCAGATGAGGGATCTTGTCGGGCCGCGCCTTGGCCGGTTGCTCATCGGCGCTGATCGTCACCTCGCCCTTGCGGGTGGTAATGGTGACCGGCGCGATCTCGCCATCGAAGGCGCCCGATTTCTGCGCCGCCAGCGCCCCCTCCAGCGAGCCGATGGCATACTCGTCCTGCGCCTGCCGGGTAAACTGGAAGTGTTCGGCGCAATCCTCGGCGAAGGTGCCCATCAGGCGGCCCTTGTCATAGGCATCCTCAAGCCCGTCGAGAAACATATGGTCGATGACCTGCCCATGGCCCAGACGGGCGCCGCCGCGCATCTTCGGCAAAAGGTATGGCGCCATCGACATGCTTTCCATTCCGCCCGCGATCATCGTATCGGCCTGGCCAAGGGCGATCTGGTCGAAGGCCACCATCGCCGCCTTCATACCCGAGCCGCACATCTTGTTGAGCGTCGTGGCCGGAACGTCCTCGCCAAGACCGCCGGCAAATCCGGCCTGCCGTGCGGGGGCCTGGCCTTGGCCTGCAGGCAGGACACAGCCCATCAGAACCTCGTCGACGCTTTGAGCGCCCGCGCCGTCCAGCGCCGCGCGAATGGCCGCGCCACCCAGAACTGCGGCTTCGACTCCGTCGAAATCGCCCTGGAACCCGCCCATCGGCGTGCGTGCAGCACCTGCGATGACCACCTCTTTCATGGCTCGTCCTCCCTTTTCCAGACACCTGCATACCGAATGGTAAGGAATGCGGTCTAGCCTCAGCCGTATTTCTACCTATCGCCCGAAGGAGGCAACATGAACCTGCACAGCACCCATGGCAACGGCATCAATCTGATCACCGTCACCGATACCCGCATCGATTCAAGCGTCGCCATCAGTTTCAAGGACACAATGCGCACCCTGACCGAACAGGGCCCCGACCATATCCTGCTGGATCTCTCCAATGTCGCTTTCATCGATTCCAGCGGCCTTGGTGCCATCGTTGCCTCTATGAAGCAGCTTGGGCGCGGCAAACAGCTGGATCTCGCAGGGCTGACGCCCGATGTCGCCAAGGTGTTTCGCCTGACCCGGATGGAGACCGTGTTCAACATTCACAAGAATGCCGCCAGCCTTGTCCCTCGCCCGGTCAGCTGAAAGGGTCTTCATGGTCCGCTCGCGCCCACCCACTGTCGTCTACCCGGTTTCGTCCCCTGGCTCCCTGTCGCTGCAATTCGACGGCTGCGTGGCCGATATCCGGGGGGCACTGGACTCCGTTCGCAGCCATCTGGCCGCTCTCGGACTGAGCGACGAACGGTGTGGCGCTGTGGAAATCGCTTTGGCCGAGGCGCTCAACAACATCGCCGAACACGCCTTTGCCGGGCGCCCCCCCGGCCCGGTTTACCTCGACGCAGAGGTCGAAGGCACGTGTTTGAGAATCAACCTTTTTGATCTGGGATGCCCGCTGCCGGGCCAAACCCTTCCGACGGGACTGCATCACGATCTCGACGTGGCACCAGACGCGCTGCCCGAAGGGGGCTTTGGCTGGCTTCTGATTCGTGAACTGACAGAGGAAGTATCTTACATCCGTTCCGGAGCCGAAAACCGGCTGACTCTTGTTTTCAGCCTCGAATAATCCCTCGGCAGGGGCCGCGCGGGCGACGAGGACACTGTATTGCCGCATTCAATGCTAAAAAGCGCCTGAAACGGTCCGTATCTAAGAATTGTAGCTGCATATAGCTTCCCTCGGCGCCGCGTTAAACAGCCCCCACCCAGTGCGCGGCGTCGAGGTTTTCCTTCTCCTTCATCGCATTGGCATTCAGTCGGCTAGCGCCTAGTGTGTCGGGCGCGTGACAGATGAAGGATACCCCCCCATGCGCGATTTCCACCTGCCCGGCCGTTCAGCCACCTTTGCCAGCAACGGCATGTGCGCGACATCCCATCCTTTGGCCGCGAAAACGGCAGTGGATATCCTGGAGCGTGGCGGCAACGCTATGGATGCGGCTATCGCGGGTGCCATCCTTCTGGGTATCTGCGAGCCGCAGATGACCGGAATCGGCGGTGATTGCTTTGCGCTTTTCACCAAGCCCGGCAGCGACGAGATTCATGCGCTCAACGGCTCGGGGCGCGCCCCGGCCGGTGCTGATTCCGCAGCGCTGCGCGCGCGCGGGCATGACACTGTGCCAATCAACAGCCCCGACGCGGTGACTGTTCCCGGCGCGATCGACGCCTTTTGCCGCCTCTCTGCAGATCACGGCAAGCTGGGCCTTGATACGCTGCTTGCACCGGCAATCCATTATGCCGAAGCAGGGGTACCCGTCGCGCCGCGGGTAGCATTCGATTGGCCCGTCGCCGCGAAGGCGCTTCAGGGTCACGCCATCGGCTACTTCACCAAGGACGGTGCCGCCTTGAAGACCGGCGATCTTTTCCGCGCGCCGGGTCAGGCCGAGGTGCTGCGCCGCATCGCCGCCAAGGGGCGCGACGGGTTCTACACCGGCGAGGTGGCCGAGGACATGATCGCCGCGCTCAACGCGCAAGGCGGGGGGCATACGGCAGATGATTTCGCTGCCACCGAATGCGACTACACGACGCCCGTCGCCGGTGATTACAAGGGCGTCGATCTGGTCGAGCACCCGCCCAACGGCCACGGCGCCACGGCGATCCTGATGCTCAATATACTCAAGCATTTCGACATTTCCCTGATGGACCCGGCGGGCAGCCAGCGCGCCCATATCGAGGCAGAAGCCGCCAAGCTGGCCTATGACGCGCGCAATCGCATCATCGCCGACCCCGATCACACAACGCGCCTCGAGCACATGCTCGCACCCGAAACCGCGGCGAAACTGGCCGCGCTGATCGACCCGCAAAACGCCATGCCCGCCGCCGCACCGCTGGCCGATGCGGTGCATCGGGAAACCGTCTATATCACCGTTGTCGACCGTGACCGCATGGCGGTGTCGCTGATCTATTCGATCTTTCATGGCTTCGGGTCGGGGATCGCGTCGGAAAAGTTCGGCGTGCTGTTTCAGAATCGCGGCGCGGGCTTCTGCCTGACACCGGGGCACCCCAATGAAATGGCCGGCGGCAAGCGACCGATGCATACGATCATTCCCGGTATGCTGTGCGAAAATGGTCGCGCCACCATGCCATTCGGGGTGATGGGCGGCGCCTATCAACCCAATGGCCATGCCCGGCTGGTATCGAACCTGCGCGATTTCGGGATGGATGCGCAAACTGCGCTCGACGCCCCGCGCAGCTATGCCGAGGCCGGAAAGTTGAAAGTCGAGCGCGGCTATAGCGAGGCGGTGCGCGCCGAACTGGCCGGAATGGGCCATGACGTGATCGTGCCCGAGGGTCCGATTGGCGGCGGCCAGGCCATCGTGATCCGGCCCGACGGTGTGTTGGAAGGCGCCAGCGACCCCCGCAAGGACGGTTGCGCACTTGGCTATTGAGGGCGAATGCCGCGCCTTGCGGGGCAGGCGTTCGTTCGCACGCGCCCTAGTTCAGCTGGAAATGGAGCGGATAATGGCCGTCCTCGAACGGACCGAACAGATCAGGGATATCGGGGTGATCCACCGGTTCTCCCGAATAGTCCGCGATCAGGTTCTGCTCGGAGACATAAGCCACGTAATAGCTTTGGTCGTTCTCGGCAAGAAGATGATAGAACGGTTGTTCCTTGGAGGGGCGGCTATCCTCGGGGATCGAGTGATACCATTCCTCGCTGTTGGAAAATTCCGGATCGACATCGAAAACAACCCCGCGAAACGGGTGTTTCTTGTGCCGGACGACTTGGCCCAACGAATATTTCGCTCTTGTTTTCAACATCACATTGCAGCCCCTAGCCCTCAAGACTAATGGTTTCAAGGGTCGTTTGTCCAACCCCAGAGCATAAAAACACGGGAAACAGTCTGTGAACCTTGCCTTGACAGTGCTCGAGATCGTCGCGCCGGTTTTTCTGCTGGCGGCTGTCGGATTTGCCTGGGTGAAAATGGGATTCGAATACCGGGTTCAGTTCGTCACGCAGATGGCGATGACCCTATCGGTGCCCTGCCTGATCTTCGTGTCGTTGATGCAGACCGAGATCGATCCGGGCGCATTGACGGCGCTTTCAGCGGCGGCGATCGTCGGCTATGGCGCACTGACAGTTGTGATGTGGCTGATTACCCGCACCTCCGGGCTGGAAACGCGGACCTATACCGCGCCGCTGATTTTCGGCAATACCGGCAACCTTGGCCTGCCGCTTGCGCTCTTCGCCTTCGGCGAGACCGGTCTGGGCTATGCCGTCGTGGTGTTCGCGATCATGGCGATCTGGTCCTTCACCTACGGAATCTGGCTGGTTTCGGGCGGCGGATCCCTGCTCAAGGTTCTCAAGGAGCCGCTTGTCGCCGCCACGCTTCTGGGCGGGCTGTTTTTGTGGCAGGGATGGGAAACGCCAACCTTCCTGACCAATACGCTGAAACTGACCGGCCAGATGGCCATCCCCCTCATGCTGATTACGCTTGGAGTCGCGGTGGCGCGGCTGACCCCGGGGCGTGTCGGGCAGGCGGCGATACTGTCCTTCGTCAAGGTGTGCATTTGTGCCGGGATCGGCTGGGCCGTCGGTGCCTGGTTCGGCCTCGACAGGACCGCCTTTGCCGTGCTGGTGCTGCAACTTGCGACCCCCGTGGCGGTCACATCTTACCTGCTGGCCGAGAAATACGGCGCCGATTCCGATGCGGTGGCCGGGCTGGTTGTCGCCTCGACGCTGATGTCGGTCGTGGCTCTGCCGGTGCTTCTTGCCGTTCTGCTGTGAGTCACTGCGATTTCTTGATTCCCCCGCGCGCCTGTTTCCGCTAAAGTTGCAGAAAACAAACGAAAGCGAGAGGCAGATGAGCAGAACTCTTCGCGCATTCCTGATCGTCCTTCTGGCGGCGTCCTGCGGCGGCGGGCCAAGCGGCCCACCCCCGAGCAATCTGGACAATGCCTGTTCGATTCTGGACCAGCGCCCGCAATACAAGCGCGCCTTCAACGCGGCCGAGCGCCGCTGGGGCGTCCCCGTGCATGTGCAGATGGCCACGATCCATCAGGAAAGCAGCTTTGACGGCAATGCCCGCACCCCGTTCCGCTGGACACTCGGCATCATCCCGATGGGGAGGCAAAGCTCGGCCTATGGCTACAGCCAGGCACTTGATGGCACATGGGACGAATACAAGCGTGAAACCCGTCGCTTCGGAGCACGGCGCAACGACATCTCGGACGCCACCGATTTCATGGGCTGGTACATGGCGAAATCCAGCCAGAGCCTCGGCATTTCGCTCAGCGATACACGCAACCAGTATCTGGCCTATCACGAAGGGCGCACCGGATTTTCGCGGCGCAGCTACAACAGCAAGCCCTGGCTCTTGCGCGTCGCCGACAAGGTCGAGTCGCGCTCGCGGATGTATCAGGCGCAGCTGCGCACCTGTAACGGTCGGGGTTTCGGCCTGTTCTGAGGTGCCTGTCCCGGCTGTGTCGCAAAGAAAGAAGGCGCCGCGCTGACGCGGCGCCGCTCTTACTTGTCGCGGCGCTCTATCGGGCCAACGCCGGGAATCACGAAACGGTCATCCGCCAGCTGCATCCCCGTGCGCAGATCGCCCAGGACCACCGTCGTGCGTGCGCCCGCGCTGTCATTGATGACCCACTGGCGCAGCTCAACCGGGTCGGCAGTGAAGACCAGTTCGATATTGCCGTATTCGGGATGTTCGGGATCCTGCGCCTGAATGGTGGTGGTCTTGCCGTCGCTGGCATGGCCGGTCACCATCCGCTCACGGGTGAGGTCGACATTGCGCGCCAGCACGATCTTCAAGGGGGTGCGGTGCAGCGGATAGGCCTCGGGGCCCGTGTTCGACTTGGGATCGACAACGCCAACCCGGTCGCCATCGGCCACAACCAGCGTGCGTTCAGGCGGATCGTATTCGAAGCGCACCCGCCCCGGCCGCTTGATGTAGATGCGTCCGGTGCTGATCGTGCCGTCATCGTTGATCTGGGTGAATTCACCCTCAGCGGTCTTCAATCCATTGAGATAGCCCGAGATCGCGCCGAGCGACAATTTCTCCGCCGCTGCCGGCATTGCCAAAGCGGCACTCAGCACGGCGGCCGACAGAATCGAAAGAGGTTTCATGGCACGGGCTCCTTCATCAGTTAAACGCAGGGTTGCTTTACCCTGAAGGCGTCCTGATATGCGATAACGGTCATCTAACACCTGATATCAGCAGGCACGGGCCGGTTATCAAGCCCGACCTCGCGCAGAGAGACCCTGCTCACATCAAAACCCCGTCATCAGCGACGATTGTGTGTCGACCCTACTGCTCCGGCACCAGAATATCGCGCTTACCGACGTGGTTGGCGGGGCTGACGATGCCCTGCTCCTCCATCTGCTCCACCAGACGCGCGGCCTTGTTGTAGCCGATCGCCAGCTTGCGCTGGATGTAGGATGTGCTGCATTTGCGATCCTTGATCACAATTGCCACCGCCTGATCATAGAGCGCATCCTCGCCGTCGGTATTGCCACCCGTCGACAGCCCCAGCACCGCATCAATGCTGTCGGCCTTCTCGTCGTCCGGGCCATCCTGCACGCCATTCACATAGGTCGGCGGGCCATAGGCCTTGAGGTGGTTCACAACCTCCTCGACCTCTTCGTCGCTGACGAAGGGGCCGTGGCAACGGGTGATCTTGCCGCCGCCGGCCATGTAAAGCATGTCGCCCATGCCCAGAAGCTGCTCTGCGCCCATCTCGCCAAGGATGGTGCGGCTGTCGATCTTGCTGGTCACCTGGAAACTGATCCGGGTGGGGAAGTTCGCCTTGATGGTGCCGGTGATCACATCGACCGAGGGGCGCTGCGTGGCCATGATCAGGTGAATCCCCGATGCCCGCGCCATCTGTGCAAGGCGCTGGATGCAGGCCTCGATCTCCTTGCCCGCGACCATCATCAGGTCGGCCATCTCGTCTACGATCACGACGATGTAAGGCATCTTCTCGGGCGCGAACTCCTCGGTCTCAAACACCGGTTCGCCGGTTTCGTCGTCAAAGCCCGTCTGCACAGTGCGCGAGAACATCTCGCCCTTGCGCTGCGCATCCGCGACACGGCCATTATAGCCGTCGATGTTGCGCACGCCCATCTTGGACATCTTGCGATAGCGCTCTTCCATCTCGGCCACGACCCATTTGAGGGCCACGACCGCCTTCTTGGGGTCGGTAACCACCGGGCTCAGAAGATGCGGAATGCCATCATAAACCGAAAGTTCCAGCATCTTGGGGTCGATCATGATCAGGCGGCACTCGTCCGGCGTCAGCTTGTAAAGCAGGCTCAGGATCATGGTGTTGATCGCCACCGACTTGCCCGACCCAGTCGTGCCCGCGATCAGCAAGTGAGGCATCTTCGCCAGGTTCTGGACCACCGGATCGCCGCCGATATCCTTGCCAAGCGCCAATGGCAGCTTCTGGTTGCCGTCGCCATAGTCGCGGCTCGAAAGGATTTCGCGGAAGCTGACCATTTCACGGTTGTCATTGGGCAGTTCGATACCGATCACGCTGCGCCCCGGCACCGTGCTTACGCGCGCCGACAGCGCAGACATCGAGCGCGCAATATCATCCGCCAGCCCGATAACCCGGCTTGCCTTGAGGCCCGGCGCGGGCTCCAGTTCATACATGGTGACGACCGGCCCGGGACGGACACTCACGATCTCGCCCTTCACGCCGTAATCGTCCAGCACGTTCTCCAGCATCCGCGCATTTTCCTCAAGCGCGTCATCGCTCAGGTGATGCCGGGTGATATTGGCGGGATTGTTCAGCAGGCTGAGCGGCGGCAAATCGTATTCCACCTGTGCGCTTTCCTCGAATTGCAGCGCAGGCTGTGCCTCGGCGATGGCCCGGCTCGAAGGTTGCGGCGCACGGCGCTGCGTGTGCTGCACCACCTTCTTGGGCTCGGCCACCGGAATCCGCGGCTGTATCGCCTGAGGCTGCGGTTCGGGCTGCGGCAGATCTGGCTGCTCGAAGCTGTCGTACCGGGCCTCTGGCTCGACCAGCGGCGGCTCCTCGGACCACTCCTGCCGCTTCGCTGCGGTCAGGGGCGGCTCGGGAGGCAATGTTCCACGCATGCCGGAATTCAGGATCAACGGATCGGGGCCACGCCCCCGCCCACGAGTCAGCGGCGCAACGCTTTCGACTTGAATCGCGGGGCTCTGGCGCACGCGGGTCTTGATCACATCGGCGATCTTGGCGCGAATGCGGTCATCGCCAGGGGCCTGCACATCGCCCTCGGGACCGGTTGACTCGATCAGCTCCGGCTCGGGCTCGGGTTCGGGTTCGGGGCGACGCATGAGCGACGGCATCCGCGACAGCAGACCGCCGGCGCGTTCATCAGGGCCGGGGGCCTGCGCTGCGGCAGAAGGCTGGGACGCGCTGATCGGCGGCACCTGCGCGCGGCGCACCACCGGCTGCGCCGGAACGCTGGCCTCGGCCCGGGCATATTCCTCGGCTTCAGCGCGATCGGCCAAGCGCCGCGCGCGCGCTTCTCCGGCCTTCGTCTGGACCCGCTGCGCGGCGTTCAGCGCACCCGATGCACCCCGCCCCGCCAGCGCCATGACCCAGGCATAGGTCAGGATGACTCCGACCAGCAGGAATCGCCCGAGGCGCATCAGTTCGGGCCAGGTCGAACCCAGCACGAAGGCACCAAACCCGAGCACGCCGATCCCCAGAGCCAGCGACAGAACCTTGAGCCCAAGGCTCGCACCCAGTGGCAGGATACCCAGAACAGTGCCCAGGACGGCGTCGCCGAACATGCCGCCAAGACCGAAACTATGCGTCGCCGACCACACCGCGCCCGGCGTCAAGGATGCAGCATAAAGCGCCAGCAGCGCGATCCAGATGGGCGCGAAGATCAGACGGCTTACCGCGCGCTCAGCCCCGCGATGCAGAGCGAAGCGCGTGCCCCAGACACCCAGCACGATGGCCAGACCCCAGGCACCCCAGCCCACGATCATGAACAGCGGCGCGGCAATCGAGGCCCCAACCCGTCCCATCCAGTTCTGGACCGGTGCGTCGGTAGCAGACATCCAGCTTGGATCATCAGGATGATAGGAAACGATCATCGCAGCGGCCATCGCCCCCATGATCAGCAGGACCAGCCCCATCAACTCCTTGCCGCGCTTCTCGATCGCCTCGGCCATGGTGCTGTCAAGCAGCGGTTCGCGCCCGCGTGTCTGGTATGCCATCTTATCCCTCGTCCTCAAATCATGCGTAAAGACAGTCGCGCAGCCGCGTCAGCCCGCGCACCATCTCGTCTTTCGGGGCCACCATGGCGACCCGTATATACCCCGCGCCCGGGTTCGCACCCGCAACCTCGCGGCTCAGATAGGCGCCGGGCAGAACCCGCACCCCGGTCTGCGTCCAGAGCTTCAGCGCCGCCGCCTCACCATCGTCGACAGGTAGCCACAAGAAGAACCCGGCCTGCGGGCTTTCATAGCCCGCCACACCCGCCATGATCTCGTCGGCCAGCGCGTATTTTTCGGCATAAAGTCGGCGGTTTTCGTCGACATGCACCTCGTCGTCCCAGGCCCTTTCGGCCACGTGCTGCAATGGCAACGGCAGGGGTGCGCCCGCATAGTTACGCAACTGCTTGAGACGCAGCAGAGTCTCGGGTCCGCCAGCCACGAAACCGCTGCGCAGCCCCGGCAGGTTCGACCGCTTCGAGAGCGAATGGAAGGCGACAACACGCTCAGCACTCGCCCCCATCTCTTGCGCCACATCCAGCGCACCCACGGGTGCCGTGCCGCGATAGATCTCGCTATAGCATTCATCGGCGAATATCTGGAAATCGAACCGCTCGCCCAGTGCGATCAACTCGCGCCAATAAGAGCGACTCGCAACCGCGCCCTGCGGGTTGCTCGGCGAGCAGAGGTAAACCGCCGCCGTGCGTTCCAGAACGCCTTGCGGCACCGCGCCGAAATCAGGCAGATGGCCTGTGTCTCGTGTCGCTGGCAACAGGACAGGTTCGGCGCCAACGCTCAGTGCCGCCACCATGTAGACCTGATAGAATGGGTTGGGCAGCAACACCACCGGCGTCTTGCCCGCCTTGGTCTCGGGGCAAAGCGCCATCATCGCGTTGTAAAGCCCTTCGCGCGTTCCGTTCAGCGCCATTACCTGCCGCTCCGGGTCCATCTGGACGCCATACCGCCGCTTGATCCAACCACAGACCGACCGGCGCAATCCGATCGCGCCCTCATTCGCCGGGTATTGTCCGAACCCCGCCGCGTGTTCGGCCACGACATCCGCAACCCATGCCGGGAACGGATGCTTGGGTTCGCCGATGGTCATATGCAAGACCTCGCCACCGGGCGCATGGGCGTCCAGAAGGCTCCGCAGGCGCGGAAACGCATAGGCCGGTAGGTTCGAAAACCGCTCGGGAAACATCAATACTGCCTCAAGGTTCGGGATCGTTGCGTCCCGTTTTGCCTGAATCTACCCAAGCCCCCGGCCTGCGTCCAGCAAAAGCAAAGGCTTGACAGACGGATTGTGACATTTTGGCAGAAGGGACACAGGCCCCCTGCCCTTCTTCTGTTCCGAAATATCCCGGGGGAGTCGCGCTTTGCGCGACGGGGGCGGCGCCCCCGCAGCCAGTTTTACCGCCCCAACGCCTCTTCCGCAGCCTTGCTCAGACGCAAAAGCCGCTCGTCCTGCATCGGCTTGCCACAGAGCATGATACCGCAGCTTGGCGCACCGGTCGGCAGCGTCACGGCGGGCAGGCCCATCAAGTTGCCCACGCGCGTATTGCGCAGCGTCAGCAGGTTCTCGGTGACATAATAGGCATCGTCGCACATCAGCTTCGCGGCATCCGGCGGCATGTTGGGTGCGCTCGGCATGATGACCGCGTCATATCCTGCCACCCGCGCATGCCAGGCACGTCGCATCTCCTCCAACCGCCGCCAGGCAGTCACGTAATCGGCCGCACTCACATCGCGCCCGCCGCGGAACCGCTCAAGAATGGCCGGGAACATCTTTTCGGGCGCGGCCTCGATCGCATCTCGCCAGATGCCATAGGCCTCGCCGGTATAAAGCGTGCCCGACATCGCCATCGCATCGCACAGTTCCGGCCAGTCCAGCGGCTCGACATGCGCCCCCGCCGCGCAGAGCCGCTCCACAGCGCTCTCATAAGCCTTGAGCGGCTGCTCGCGGATGTCATCGAGCACGACGCTGCGCAACGCCGCAAGCCGCACCCCGCTCAACGAGGCCCCGCGCAGATCGGCACCGCCCGAATGCCCCTCCAGCACCGACAGCACCAGAGCGGCATCCTCGACATTGCACGTGAGCGGGCCGACCGTATCGAACCGCGCCGCCAGCGGCACGACACCATCCAGTGACAGGCGTCCGGCGGTGGTCTTGAGCCCCACCAGATCGTTCCACGCTGCCGGAATGCGCACCGACCCGCCCGTGTCGCTGCCGATCCCGCAGGCGGCCAGGCCGAAAGCCACCGAGGCCGCCGCGCCAGAACTCGACCCGCCCGGCACAGCCTGCGGATCGTTGACACAGGGCGGCGTCGCCGTCATCGGGTTCAGCCCCAACCCCGAAAACGCCAGTTCGCTCATATGCGTCTTACCAAGGCAAACCGTGCCCATCATCGTCGCGCTGCGCAAAACGCGCGCGTCCCGCTGCGGCACCCTGCCTTTCAACAGCTTCGTTCCCGCCTCGGTGGCGATGCCACTGCTGTCAAAGAGGTCCTTCCAGCTCATCGGCACCCCGTCCAGCGGACTCAGCCTTTGTCCGGCCCGCGCTCGCATGGCGGCGGCACGGGCCTCGGCACGGGCGCGCTCGGGGGTCACCCTGGAATAGATGCGCGCGTGGTCGGGATGCGCGGCGATCGCATCGAGAAACGATTCCGTCAGTTCGACCGGGTCGATCCTGCCCGCCCCGATCCCGCGCCCCAGATTCGCCGCGCTCATGTTCAGCCAGTCGTTCATCTCACCCCGCCTTCCCGCTTGGTCCCTGCGCCCGCGACGGTAGCGGCAGCGCGGCGCATGGACAATCCCGTGCAAACCGCCATATTGCCGGGCATGACACATGATACCGATATCGCGATTGTCGGCGGCGGCCTGAACGGCCCTGCCCTTGCGCTGGCGCTGGCGCGGGCTGGCTTCTCTGTCACGGTGATCGACCCGCTGACACAGGCCGCGCGCAAGAATGCCGCGTTTGACGGGCGCGCCTATGCTCTTTCACTTTCATCCATGCGGCTGCTGCGCGCCATCGGTATCTGGACCCGTGTCGAAAGCAACACCCAGCCGATGCTGGAAATCAAGGTCAGCGACGGGCGCGCTGGTCAGGGGCCGCTGTCACCCTTCTTCCTGCATTTCGACCATGCCGAGATCGAGGAAGGTCCGATGGGCCACATGCTCGAGGACCGCTACCTGCGCCGCGCCTTTCTCGATGCCATGAAGGAAGACCCGCACATCACCCAGCTCCGCGACAGCGTGATCGGGCAGAAACCTGATACCGGCGGCATGATGCTGAAACTCGAATCGGGCCGCTCGCTTTCGGCGCGCCTCCTCGTGGGCAGCGACGGGCGCGCCTCGGGGACGGCGGCGCGCGCCGGTATCCGGCGCACCGGCTGGGGGTACGGACAGACCGCACTCGTTGCAGCCATCGAACACGAGCTGCCCCATCATGGCATCGCGCATCAGTTCTTCATGCCCCCCGGCCCGCTGGCGATCCTGCCGCTGCCGGGTAATGTCAGTTCGATTGTCTGGAGCGAGACCGATGACACCGCGCGGCGCTTCGCTGCCCTGTCTGATGCGGACTTCATGAATGTCCTGCGCCCCCGCTTCGGCGACTTCCTCGGCGCGATCAAGCTCAAGGGGAAGCGTTTCACCTACCCGCTGAACCTGACCCTCGCCAACAGCTTCATCGCCGAGCGGCTCGCGCTGATCGGCGACGCAGCCCATGGGATGCACCCGATCGCGGGCCAGGGCCTCAATGCGGGGCTGCGCGACGTGGCGGCGCTGGCACAGGTGCTGGACGAGGCGCAACGCCGCGGCGAGGACATAGCATCGAGCGACGTGCTGGCGCGCTTCCAGCAATGGCGCCGCTTCGACACCGCCACGCTCGCACTGGTAACCGACGCGACCAACCGGCTGTTCTCGAATGACAACCCTCTGCTGCGGCTGGGGCGTGACCTTGGTATGGGCGCGATCAACGCGATGCCGCGTCTCAGACGCGGCTTCATCCGCGAGGCCGCGGGCCTGACAGGCGAACTGCCCGACCTGATGAAAGGTTAGAAAGGGGGCGCTGCCCCCGCCGCAGCAAAGCTGCGACTCCCCCGGGATATTTCAGAACAGAAGAAGGCACGGATCCGGGCTTCATCTTGCCCGAAATACGCCCGCCTGAGGCACAAGTCCCGTGCCCAGCGGCTGGCCGGTCAGTCCGAGCGTTCCAGCATATGGATCACGGTATCGCCATAACGCCGCGCATCAAGCAGGCGAAGCCCCTCTGGCGGCGCGATCGCGGCGCTTTCTTCCCAGACGATCAGCGCCCCTGGAGCGATCCAGCCACCCGCCAGAAGCCCGTTGAGTGCCGCCTCCCCCATGCGCTTGCCATAGGGCGGGTCGAGAAAGACCAGTGTTGCGGGATCGCCCGCAGGTATCCCAGGCTTGCGCGCATCGCGCTGGATCACGCGGGCGCGGTCCTCTGCGCGACAGATCTCGATATTCCTGTTGAGCAGGCACAACGCCGTGCGGCCGTTCTCGACGAAGACTGCCTTGGCCGCACCGCGCGAGAGTGCCTCGAGACCGAGCGCGCCGGTGCCGGCGAAAATATCCAGAACGATGGCGCCCTTGCAGGGATCCCCGAAGCCCCCCGCCAGCCGGTTGAACAGGCTCTCGCGCACCCGGTCGGCCGTCGGGCGCAGATGCGCGCCCGCATCGCCCTTGCCGACATTCGCGAGCCTGCGGCCCCGGAAATCTCCGCCGATGATCCTCACGCCTTCAAAAGCGCCTTGAGGTCGCTTTCGGGGTCGCCCACCACTGCAGGATCGGCGGTCTTGCCGGCATCGATCAGGCGTTTGCCGACCATATAGGCGCGTGGCTCGTTCATCGCGTCCACCGCCAACAGGGTCTCGCCCTTGTAATACCAGAACGAGACATGGCCGTCGCTGTCGCCGGGACGGGTCACGATCCGGTCATAGCCGCTGTTCAGCCCGGCGATCTGGAGTTTCACGTCGTATTGATCCGACCAGAACCACGGCTGGGGCACATAAGCCTTGTTCGCGCCCATGATATTCTCGGCCACGCATTCGGCCATGTCGATGGCATTGGGCACGCTTTCCAGCCTGAGGCGCTGCCCGCGCCAGGGGAAGGATGCGCAATCGCCCGCAGCCCAGATATGGGGATCGCTGGTACGGCCCGTCTCGTCAGTGCTGATACCGTTGTCGATGGTCAGTCCCGCGGCTTCGGCGAGATCGGTGTCAGGCGTGATTCCGACTCCTGCAATCACGAAATCAACGGCGATCTCGTTGCCGTCGCTCAGCCGGGCGCCACTCACACGAGTCTCGCCGGTCAATCGCTCGAGTCCCACGCCTTCGCGGATATCGACCCCGTGGCGGGCATGCAGCGCGCGAAAGTAATCAGAGGTTTCCTTCGCCGCGACCCGTTGCAGGATTCGGTCTGCCATTTCCACCAGGGTCACCTTGAGACCCCGGTGCGCGGCCACCGCCGCCGCCTCGAGCCCGATATAGCCACCGCCGATCACCAGGAGCTGACGCCCGGCCTGAAACTCGGGGGCCATCGCGTCGACATCGCGCAGATCGCGCACCACATGAACGCCCTGCAGATCGCCGCCGATCTGGGCGGGCAAGCGGCGCGGCACCGACCCCGTGGTCAGCACCAGTTCATCATAGCGCAACGGCGCGCCCCCGACGATCACCTGACGTGCACCGGGCTCTATCGCGGTAACCTCCTGGTTCAAGCGCAGGTCTATTCCCTGTTCGCCGTAATAACTTTCGGGGCGCAGGAACAGGCGCTCAAGCTCCATTTCCCCCAAGAGGTATTTCTTGGACAGGGGCGGGCGCTGATAGGGTGGCACCGGTTCCGACCCGATAAGCGTAATTCTGCCCTCAAAGCCGAGGCTGCGGAGTTTGGCCACACAGGACGATCCCGCCTGCCCGGCCCCGACGACGACAATACCGCTCATCTCAATGCTCCTGATTTTTCATGGTCACGCCGCGGCACTGACCCTATATCTATCGCCATCGGAAACGCAATTGATAGACAGGGACCGACTATGACCATTTCCAAAGGCGACAAACTTCCCGACGCGACGCTTCTGCAACTCGGTGCGAACGGCCCCGAAGAGGTGTCGCTCGGCGAGCGCATCAAGGGCCGCAAGGTTGTCATCTTCGCCGTGCCGGGCGCCTATACGCCCACCTGCCATTCAGCACATGTGCCCAGTTTCCTGCGCACCAAGGACCAGTTCGCCGACAAGGGCGTGGATGAAATCATCTGCGTGTCGGTCAATGATCCCTTCGTTCTCGGAGCCTGGGCCAAGGATACCGGCGCTGATGAGGCAGGCATCACCATGTTGGGCGATCCCGAATCGAGCTTCACCAAGGCGATCGGCATGGATTTTACCGCCCCGCCTGCCGGTTTGGTGGCGCGTTCCAAGCGTTACGCGATGCTGGTTGATGATGGAACCGTCACCGTGCTGCATCTCGAAGAAAGCCCCGGCACCTGCGAGGTTTCGGGCGGCGAGGCACTTCTGGCCGCAATGTAGCCAGAGCGGGCGATAAGACAGGAAGCGGCGGCCCCAGAGGCCGCCGTTTTCGTTTCTGCGCAACCGATTGGCGCGCGGCTCAGTCGTGAGCGGCCAGCACGTCCATCTTGCGCGCCAGTTTCACGTCAAGCGCGCTCAGCCCGTTCACGTCATGCGTGGTGAGGGTCACGTCGACGCGATTATAGACATTCGACCATTCGGGGTGATGGTTCCATTTCTCGGCCCAGATCGCCGCGCGGGTCATAAAACCGACCGCTTCGACAAAATCGGCAAATTTGTAAGTCTTGCGGATCGCATCGCGCGCCTCGTCATGGCTCCAGCCTGCGTCCAAAAGTGGGTTGAGCGTGGTTTCGCGTCCGGTATCGCTGAGTTTCTCGGTCATTCGTGATCCTCCATCTGCGTTTTCCTGAACGGGCCGTAACCGGTCAGGATTTCAATGTCTTCCTCGACAGCGGCCCGCTCTGCCCGAAGATAATTCTCGACTGCCTCGCGAAACCCCGGATCGGCGATCCAGTGCAGCGAGTGGGTCGGCACGGGCAGGTAGCCACGCGCCAGCTTGTGTTCGCCCTGCGCACCGGCCTCGACGGTTTCAAGCCTGTTTGCGATCGCAAAATCCATTGCCTGATAATAACATAGCTCGAAATGCAGGCAGGGATGATGCTCGCGGCAACCCCAGTATCGGCCATATAACGTATCGCGCCCGATAAGGTTCATCGCACCCGCGACCGGCTCACCATTCCGCTCGGCCAACACCAAGAGGATATCATCTCGCAGATCGGCCTGCGCGATATCGAAAAAGGCCCGCGTGAGGTAGGGCGTGCCCCATTTGCGCGCGCCGGTATCCTGGTAGAAATCCCACATGGCATCCCAATGGCGCGTCTCCACCGCCGCGCCCGTCACCATCGTGATATCGCCACCGAAGTCCTGCGCCGTCCGGCGTTCCTTGCGGATCATCTTGCGCTTGCGGGAACTGAGCGAGGCGAGGAAATCGTCAAAACTGCCATAGCCGCGATTGACCCAGTGATACTGCTGCGTGCGCCGCGCCATCAGCCCCATCGTCGCACCCGCCTCGACCTCGGTTTCTGTGCAAAATGTGACGTGAAGCGATGATATCCCGTTGTTATCCGCAAGCTGCACAGCGCCTTGCACCAAGGCCGCCTGCCCCGCTTCTTCGAATCCGGGGCGGGTCAGAAAACGCCGCCCGGTCACCGGGGTGAATGGCACAGCGATCTGGAACTTGGGGTAATAGCGCCCGCCTGCCCGTTCATAGGCATGCGCCCAGTTATGGTCGAAGATGTATTCACCCTGACTGTGGGATTTTAGGAAAAGCGGAGCGCATGCAATGGTCTGGCCGCCCATGATTGCCTGCAAGTAGTAGGGTTTCCATCCCGTTCCCGGACCGACCGAGCCGCTATCCTCGAGCGCCTTCAGAAACCGGTAGGTGGTAAAGGGATCGGCGGGGCGGCCGCCATCCGACGCCTCTGGACAGGCGCACGCGTCCCATTCCGTCGCGTCGATGCGCGACAGGCTCTCGTGAACGGTGATTTCCACTTCCTGCTCTGCCATGCCTGTCCGCATCCCGGCCTCAGGACTTAATCTGTGGCCACCCGTGAGCGGTTCAAGGCCGGATGTCGGGTAAATAGCCCTCGAAGGTGATGTTGTCGGCGATCCTGCGTGCCTGGGCCTCCTGATTGGCGGAACGCACCGTCCAGCACAGGATCGCGGCGCCTTGAGCCTGCAGTTCGGCGATGCGGGGTATATCCAGCGCCTTGACCTGATGGCTGACGAAACAGGCACCGACATCATCGTAATCGGGGATGTCGCGCAGGCGGTGGCGCACCTCGCGCTTCAGCATCATCCAGTCGATGCGCCGGTAGGAACAGGTGGTCAGGCCGCGCGGCACGTCGGGTGCAAGATCGCGCAGCAATGCCACCGAATGCGGGTTGAAGGACATCACGGCCAGCGGCCCGTCATAGCCTGAGAGCGCCGCCGCCACTGCGCCTTCCAGCCGCCCGTCGGTAGGACCCATTTGCCCGTGCTGGTCCTTGAGTTCGACCAGCAGCGGCACCTGCCCTGCCACGAGATCAAGCACCTCGGCAAAGCCCGGCACGCCCTCGGTTCCGCCCAGGAGCGCAATCTGTTCAAGGTCTTGCGCCGCGCGCTGACGGATCGCGCCTTTCTGCCCGGTCAGGCGGGCAAGGTCATAGTCGTGAAAGACCATCGCACACCCGTCGGACGAAAGCTGAAGGTCGATCTCGATCCCATACCCCGCAGCGATCGCTGCACGGATCGAGGCGCGCGAGTTCTCGGGACGACCGTCTTTCACGTCGTGCAGGCCACGATGCGCCAGCGGAAGTCGGCAGAAATCCGGGTGAAGGCTGGTCATCCGATCTGGAAAACCCCATCGATTTCAACAGCTACGCCGAATGGAAGCGACGCGGCAGACACTGCGGCGCGCGCGTGTTTGCCGGTTTCGCCCAGGGCCTCGCCAAGGAAATCCGAGGCGCCGTTGATCACCTGGGGCTGCTCAGAGAAATCGGCGGTGGAATTGACGAAGCCAGTCAGTTTCACGACCCGTTTGAGACGGTCGAGATCGCCGCCGCAGGCGGCCTTGACCTGCGCAAGAAGGGCGATCGCGCAAACCTTCGCGGCCTCGGCGCCGGCGGGGGTGTCCATGTCGTCGCCCAGCTTGCCGGTGATCAGCCTGTCGCCATCCTTGGAAATCTGACCCGACACATAGAGCATGTCACCCACCTGCACGTAGGGTACGTAATTCGCCGCAGGTGCGGGCGCATCAGGCAATGTCACGCCGAGATTCGCCAGCTTTTCCTCGAAATTTCCCATGATCCTATCCTCGCGCTTTCGGTTGTCGCGCGGACGCTAGCCCCTGTCGATACGGAAGTGAAACGAAAAATCCAGTCGCGAGGGGTGCGAAGGAATGTCACCAATCTGCCACAGAAAAAAGGACTCTCTCCCTCTCATTCTGGGCAGCAGACTGTGATAGGTTATGTAGGCATTCATAAGTTTACAAAGTCTGGTTTGATCGTTGCCCGCTGCCCGCATCACATCCTTGTCCCGCATTGCCCGTCTTGGCGCCGCCATTGCGCTTGGCGTGCTTGTCACCGCCTGCGCCAAACCCGGCCCCGACCATCCGCCGGGCGAGCCGTTCGACCCTTACGAGAATACCAACCGCAAGATCCACGAATTCAACCGGTCCGTGGATCGGGCGCTGATTCGCCCTGCTGGCAAAGGCTATAGCAACTTCCTGCCGGACGACATCGAGACACTGATCGGCCGGTTCGCCTTCAACCTGTCGCTGCCGGGGTCGATCGTGAACAACATATTGCAGGGCAATGGAAGAGGCGCGACCGAGGACACGTATCGGTTTGTCGTCAACAGCACGATGGGGCTGGGCGGGTTCTTCGATCCGGCCAGCGAAATCGGGATGCCCAAGCCCACCAAGGCCGATTTCGGCCAGACGCTTTATGCGTGGGGTGTGCGCGAGGGGGCCTATGTGGAGCTGCCGCTTCTGGGGCCGTCGACAGAGCGGGCGACGGTGGGCAAGGTGGTGGACCTGTTCACCAACCCGCTGACCTATGCGCTTGAATCGCCACAGAATTATTACGGCACCATCGCCTCTGCCTCGTCGCGGCTGAGCGACAGGGGGCGGTATTCGGAAACGATCGATTCGATTCTCTACCAGAGCGCCGACAGCTATTCGCAGGCTCAATCACTTTATCTGCAGAATCGCCGGTTCAAACTGGGCAATGGCAGTGGCGACACCTATCTTGATCCCTATGACGATCCCTATGGCGAAGAAGGTGAGGACCCTTATGACCAGTAGTGTATCACGCCGTTATTTTATTGGGGTTTCAGCGGCTTTTGCGGGGGTGCTCGCGGGGCGGGGGCCGGCGTTTGCGCTGAGCGATCAGAGCGCGAGAACCTTGATCGACCGGGTGGTCAGCGACATCAACAAGGTGATCGCATCGGGCCGCTCGCAAAGCGCGATGATCAGCGATTTCGAGAAGATATTCGCGCGTTACGCGGATGTGAACATCATCGCGCAATCCACGCTTGGCGCCGATTCACGGCGCCTCAGCCCGGCGCAGATGCGGGCCTTCGTCGACGCGTTCCGCGGCTATATCGCGCGGAAATATGGCAAGAGATTCAATGAGTTCGTCGGCGGCAAGATCGAAGTCGAAGGCGTGCGCGAGGTCAAGTCCTGGCACGAGGTCGCATCGACGGTCTACCTGCGCGGCGAGTCACCGTTCCAGGTTCTGTTCCTTGTCTCGGACCGGTCGGGGAAGGATCTGTTTTTCGACATGGTGATCGAGGGCGTCAGCCTGCGGCTGAGCGAACGCACCGAGATCGGGTCCATGCTGGACCGCCGTAAAGGCAATGTCGACGCGCTGATCCAGGACCTTCGCAGCGCCGGGTGAACCGTACAAAACGTCCGTATTGTACGCCGGTTTTGTACTGAAACCGGCCCTGCCCCGCTGAGTTCGGTACAGAACCCCAAGAACCGCCCGATGAGCCCCTCGAGACTCCCCCGCGCAGGCCATTCCGAACCGGGCGGGGCGGTCTACTGACCGCCCCCGAAAATGCCGCGAAGGATGTCTTCGATCGGGTTCGTGGTCCCGCGCTGGCGACGCTGGGGCTGCGCGGGCTGAGGCGCGGGTTCGGGCGGCGGGGGCTTCAGCATCGGGAGCGGATGCGGATCGATACCCTCATGCACCCGCAACATGGTCTCGTGCCAGATCTCGGCGGGGAGGCCGCCGCCGGTGACGCCGGTGAGGGGCGTATTGTCATCATAGCCCATCCAGACCCCGGCGACGTAATCGGCGGTGAAGCCGAGGAACCAGGCATCGCGTGCCGCCTGGGTCGTGCCGGTCTTGCCCGCCGCCTGACGGTCGGGCAGTTTTGCGCGCCTGCCTGAGCCGTCCTCGACCACCTGATACATCATCCAGGTGAGCTGCCGCGCGGCATCTTCGCGGATCACACGCTCGCCGATGCCGCCGCCGGAGCCCATGAGCGGCTCGTCATCACCAAGGAGCTTCAGTTCGACAAGGCCATAGGGCGTCACCGACGAGCCGCCATTGAGGATGCCCGCATAGGCGCCGGTCATTTCGATCAGGGTGCTTTCGGATGCGCCGAGCGCCAGCGCCGGACCATCGGCGAGATCGCTTTCGATGCCGAAATCGCTGGCGACCCGGCGCACGAGGTCGCGCCCGACGCTTTCCGAGATCTTGACCGCCGGAATGTTCAGCGAATCCTTGAGCGCCTGCGTCAGGGTCACGCGGCCATAATGCTTGCGGGTGTAGTTTTCCGGGCACCAGCGGCCCGAACCGGGCACATCGAGACAGTAGGGTTCATCCACAACGGTCGAATTCGGGCCATGACCCAGTTCAAGCGCGGTGGCATAGACAAAGGGCTTGAAGGCCGACCCGGTCTGGCGCTTGGCCTGGGTGGCGCGGTTGAAGGCGCCCGATACCTTGGTCTTGCGCCCGCCGACCATTGCCCGCACAGCGCCATCGGCGGACATCACGACGATCGCCGCCTGCGCCTTGGAACCTTCACGCACCTTGTTTTCAAAGATGACTTTCAGCGCGTCCTCGGCGGCCTTTTGCAGGCGCTGATCCATCGTGGTCTTGATGATCACGTCCTCGGTGGTGTCGCGGGTAAAGAATTCCGGCCCCGACGCCATGACCCAATCGGCGAAATAGCCGCCTGCCTGGCGTTCGGCCGCCTCGCTGAGCTCGGCCGGGCGCGCGAGGGCTGTGGCGGCGTCCGAGGCTGATATATAGCCCTGATCGCGCATCAGCCGCACCACGACCGAGGCGCGGTTCTGCGAGCGTTCCAGATTCGCAGTGGGGGCCAGGGTGGATGGCGCGGTCAGAAGACCCGCCAGCATGGCCCCTTCGGAGATCGACAGTTGCGAGGCACCCTTGCCGAAATAACGCTGCGCGGCGGCCTCGGCACCATAGGCCCCGCCGCCAAGGTAGGCGCGGTTGAGATAGACCGAGAGGATCTCATCCTTGGTATACTTGGCCTCCATCGCCAGCGCATAGACCGCTTCCTTGACCTTGCGCCAGAGCGAGGTCTGGCGGCAGTCGGCGATATAGGCCTTTTCGCTTTCCCATTGGGTTTTGTCATAGGCGACGCCCAGACAGAGGAGTTTGGCCGTCTGCTGGGTGATGGTCGAGCCGCCATGCCCCGAAAGCGGGCCGCGCCCTTCGCTCAGGTTGATGCGGATGGCGCTGAGCACGCCGATGGGATCGACGCCGGGATGCCAGTAGAATCGCTTGTCCTCGGTGGCGATGACGGCGTTTTTCAGGTTTTCGCTGACGGTTTCGGCACTGACGACACCGCCGAACTGGTCGCCGCGCCAGGCAAAGACATCGCCCGAACGGTCCAGAAGCGTGACCGATCCGCGCGCGCGCGCATCCTGAAGTTCGGCCAAGCCGGGCAAGGTGGCATAGGTATAGGCCACGGCAAGCCCGAGACAGATGAGGACGATGGCCATCACGCGCCAGCCGATTCCCCAGACCAGGCGGAACGCCCAGCCGAACAGCCCGAGCACCAGCGCCACCAGAGGGTTGCGACGGGTCGATTTGCGGCGAGCGGGTTTGCGGCTGGATTTGCGCGGGGATTTGCGGGAGCCACCGCCGGAGCCGGAGCCCTTTTGCGGCGCGCTATAGCGCTTGTCCGCCACCAGACGGGATTTGCTGCGACCTGAATTGCTCATGATTGCCCTGCCCGGCACCTGTTTGTTTTGGTCAGTCTATCCTGCGTCGCGGCAAAAGTAGACCCCCGCTGAGTCGCCGAAGCGGCTTTACGTTGTGCATATTTTATGTGCGTATCGCAAAATCTGCCCATTTTTTAATCATTCAATCCCCGGAATCGGGATCGCCCTGCATCATCCACCTTCCGCGGAGGCGATACAGCGCCTTTGCTGCAGGTGCAAACCGCACAGGGTGACAGAAACCGAAAGGGACATCAGTGAAACTCATCATTGCGACAATCAAACCGTTCAAGCTGGAGGAGGTCCGCGAGGCGCTGACCGAAATCGGCGTGCGCGGGATGATGGTGACGGAGATCAAGGGCTTCGGCTCTCAATCGGGGCACACGGAAATCTATCGCGGCGCGGAATATGCCGTGAACTTCGTGCCCAAGGTCAAACTGGAAATCGCGGTGTCGGCGTCAATGGTCGACCAGGTGATCGAGGCGATCACCAAGACCGCACGCACCGGCAAGATCGGTGACGGCAAGATTTTCGTTCTCGACATCCAACAGGCCGTGCGCGTGCGCACCGGCGAAACCAACGAAGACGCGCTTTGAGACGCGTGGGGGAAAGGACTATGGACATGAATCGCATTACCAAGACCGGCCTGGCCGCAGCGGCACTGACCGCGCTGCCGTCGCTGGCACTTGCGCAGGACGCCGCGGCGCCGGGCTTCGACGAGATCGGCCCGTATATCATGACGACCCTGCTGTTCTGCATGGCGGGTTTCCTCGTTTTCTTCATGGCGGCGGGTTTCGCGATGCTGGAAGGCGGGCTGGTGCGCTCGAAGAACGTCACCATGCAGATGACCAAGAACATCGCGCTCTATTCCATCGCGGCCATCATGTATTGGTTCATGGGGTTCAACCTGATGTATCCGGGCGAATTCAACGGCTATGTCGGCACGTTCTTCTCGCCGACGGTGCTGGACCCGGTGGGTGTGGCGGCGGCGGATGCGGCGCTGGATTATGCCTCGGTCGGGTCGGATTTCTTCTTCCAGCTGGTGTTCGTCGCCGCGACTGCGTCGATCGTGTCGGGCGCGCTCGCCGAGCGGATCAAGCTGTGGCCGTTCCTGGTGTTCGTGGTGCTGCTGACCGGCGTCATGTACCCGATCTCGGGTTCCTGGCAGTGGGGCGGCGGCTGGCTGTCTGAAGCCGGGTTCTCGGATTTCGCGGGTTCGACCGTGGTGCACTCGGTCGGTGGCTGGGCTGCCCTGGCGGGGGCCATCGTGCTGGGACCGCGTCTTGGCAAATACGACAAGGAAGGCAAGGTCCACCCGATGCCCGGTTCCAACCTGGCGCTGGCGACATTGGGCACGTTCATCCTGTGGCTGGGCTGGTTCGGCTTCAACGGCGGGTCGCAGCTGGCGATGGGCACCGTGGGCGACGTTTCGGACGTGTCGCGCATCTTTGCCAACACCAACATGGCAGCCGCGGCCGGCGCGGTGACCGCGCTGATCCTGACGCAGGTGATGTACAAGAAGCCTGACCTGACGATGGTGCTGAACGGCGCGCTGGCCGGTCTGGTCTCGATCACTGCCGAGCCGCTGGCGCCGAGCCTGTTCGGGTCGCTTTGGATCGGTGCCGTGGGTGGCGTGATCGTGGTCTTCACGGTGCCGCTTCTGGACAAGCTGAAGATCGACGACGTGGTCGGCGCTATCCCGGTGCACCTGTTCGCGGGGATCTGGGGCACGATTGCGGTGGTGTTCTACAATGGCGACGCAAGCCTTGGCACGCAGCTTCTGGGGATCGCGGCCTACGGCGTGTTCACCTTCGTCGGCAGCCTGGTGGTGTGGTTCATCCTCAAGGCGGTCATGGGCATCCGTGTCGACGAAGAGGCCGAGATCAACGGCCTGGACATCGCGGAAATGGGGATGGAAGCCTATCCCGAATTCTCCAAGGGCTGATCCCGCCTGAACGGGACAAGCCAGAGAAAAATGGCCCGGGCGTTCGCGCCCGGGCCTTTTTCATGTGCCGGTCAGCTGTTGACCTGCTGCGGCGCGCCGGTGGCGAGGTTGGTGCCGATATAGGGCTTCCGGGCCTGTTTCCACGCCGCGAAACCGCCCTCCATATGGGCGATCCGGTCGATCCCGGCCTCGATGGCGGCGCGCGACACCTTTTCCGAGCGCACGCCCGAGCCGCAATGGAAGATGATCTGCTTGTCCTTCTGTCCCGGAAGCTTGTGCGCGTTGAAGAACGGCATCGGCAGGAGCAGCGCGCCCTCGACATGCTCGAACATGTATTCCTGGGGTGTGCGCACGTCGATCAGCACGATCTCGTCACGCGCCCATGCCTCGGCCACCTCTTCGACGGTCCATGTCTGGAATTCGGCAGAGCCGATCTTTTCGGTTTTCATCGCGTTTCCTTTCAGTCCTTGTCCGGCGGTTCAGAACCGGTTGGCGGGAATCTTGAAATAGCTGTTCCCATCGCTCTCGGCATCGGGCAGGCGCCCGCCGCGCAGGTTGAACTGCAACGCATAGAGGATGCGGGCGGGCATTCCGAGCGTGGCATCGCGGTCATCGCGGGTCTTCATGAAGGCCTCGCGGCTGACGCCGCCGCCCACATGCGGGTTGTTGGCCCGGTGATCGGCGGCGGTGGCCTCCCATGCGGGCTCTTGCCGGTCACCGACCGGGGGATAATCATGGCCGATGAAGAGGCGCGTGCGGTCGGGCAGCGCGAGGATCGCCTGAAGGCTGTCGTAAAGCTCGCTGGAGGAGCCGCCGGGGAAATCGGCGCGCGAGGTGCCGACATCGACATGCATGAAGGTGTCATGCACGAAGGCCGCGTCATCCCCCACGACATAGGTGATCGAGCCGAGGGTATGGCCCGAAGAGAGCATCACCCGCACATCGAGATCACCGAGCTTGAAGCTGTCGCCATCCCTGAACAGGCGGTCGAAATCGCGGTCGGGATCGAAGGCGCCGGGTGTATTGTAAAGCCGCTCCCAAAGCTTGGCGATGTCGCGCACGCGCGAGCCGATGGCGGTGGGCGCACCCAGTTGCTCCTTGAGCCATGCCGAGGCCATGAGGTGATCGGCGTGGGGGTGGGTATCGAGAATCCACTCGACGGTCAGTCCCTCGTCGCGCACGAAATCGACGATCTCCTGCGCGCTGTCGGTCGTGGTGCGCGCCGAGGCCGGGTCGAAATCGAGCACCACGTCGATCAGAGCCGCCTTGCGGGTGGATTCGTCAACGACGACATACTGGATCGAGCCGGTGGCCGGGTCGTGAAACCCCGTCACGGTCGGCGAGTGCGGCCCCTGCGAGGCGCTGGTTCGGCTGAACATTGCATTTCCCTTCTGTCGTTGCGTTAGCATTCACATAATTGAATGCGATGCCATGCCAAGCCATGACAGTCAAATTTTTGCCACTGGCGGGCTCCTGCGCCAACAGGGTTCTGGCAGAATCGGAGCTACACATGCTAGGTATTGCGGCATGAACACGCCCCGCCCCAATATAAGCCAATCCGCGCCTGTCATCCGCCAGCTTGACGATGCCGCGATCAATCGCATCGCCGCCGGCGAGGTGGTGGAGCGCCCTGCCTCGGCGGTCAAGGAACTGGTGGAAAACGCGCTGGATGCGGGGGCGCGGCGGATCACGGTCGATTACGCGGATGGCGGCAAGACGCTGATCCGGGTCACCGATGACGGCTGCGGAATCGCGCCCGATGACCTGCCGCTGGCGCTGTCGCGCCATGCCACGTCGAAGATCGACGGATCGGACCTGCTCAATATCCACAGTTTTGGCTTTCGCGGCGAGGCCCTGCCGAGCCTTGGGGCGGTGGGGCGGCTGAGCATCGCATCGCGCGTCGCGGGCGGCGAGGCCGGTGAAATCACGGTGAGCGGCGGGCAGATGGGCAAGGTGAGGCCCGCGGCGCTGAATGGCGGCACCATCGTCACGCTGCGCGACCTGTTTCATGCCACGCCTGCGCGGCTGAAATTCATGCGCACGGACAGGGCCGAGGCGCAGGCGATAAGCGACGTGCTCAAGCGGCTGGCGATGGCGGAGCCATATGTGGGCTTTACCCTGCGCGACATATCGGGTGGCGGCGAGGGGCGCGTGACATTTCGCGCCGACGCGGAGTCGGGCGATATGTTCGACGCGCTGCACGGGCGGCTGGCGCGCATCCTGGGCAGTGACTTCGCGGATAACGCGCTCAGGATCGACGCGACGCGCGAGGGGCTGCACATGACAGGTTATGCCGCGCTGCCGACCTATTCGCGCGGCTCGGCGGTGGCGCAATACCTGTTCGTCAATGGCCGCCCGGTGCGCGACCGGATGATGATCGGCGCGCTGCGCGCGGCCTATATGGATGTGCTGAGCCGTGACCGGCACCCGGCGGCGGCGCTGTTCATCGATTGCGATCCGGTGCTGGTGGATGTGAATGTGCATCCGGCGAAATCCGAAGTGCGGTTCCGCGATCCGGGGCTGGCGCGCGGACTGATCGTGTCGGGGCTGCGCCATGCGCTGGCCGAGGCCGGACACCGGGCGTCATCGACCGTGGGGCACGCAACGCTGGGCGCGATGCGCCCCGAACAGGATAGCAGCGACGGCAGTGGTGGCGCGGCGCGGGTTTACCAGATGGATCGCCCGTCAGACTCGGCGCGGGCGATGGCCTATCGTGCACAGGCGCCCGGTTTCGCCGAGATGGCGCAGGAATACAGCGCACGGGTCGAGCCGGTGGTCGAAGACGCGCCGCAGGCCGAGGAGACCCCGGCGCAGGACCTGCCGCTCGGCGCGGCGCGCGCGCATCTGCATGAGAATTACATCCTGGCGCAGACCGCCGATGGCATGGTGATCGTCGATGCCCATGCGGCGCATGAGCGGCTGGTTTACGAGAAGCTTAAACGCCAGATGGCGGAAAACGGCGTTGCGGCGCAGGCGCTGCTGATCCCCGAGATCGTCGAGGTGGCCGAAGGCGACGCCGCGCGTCTGCTGGAACTGGCGGATGAACTGGCGCGGCTGGGCCTGGTGATCGAGCCGTTCGGCGGCGGCGCGGTGGCGGTGCGCGAGACCCCGGCGATCCTTGGCCAGTGCGATGCGCGGGCGATGGTTCTGGATATCTTGGACGAGCTGGCCGACCAGGGCGACAGCATGACCATACGCGCCCGTATAGAAGCGATCCTGAGCCGTGTCGCCTGTCATGGCTCGGTGCGCACGGGGCGGCGGCTTCAGGCCGACGAGATGAACGCACTGTTGCGCGAGATGGAAGCGACCCCCCATTCGGGCCAGTGCAATCACGGGCGGCCCACCTATGTGGAACTCAAGCTGGCCGATATCGAACGGCTGTTCGGACGCACATGATCCAGATCGGCGACCATATCTATTCCCTTGGCGATCCGCTGGTGATCGCCGCGCTGGCCGGCGCGGGGTTCCTGCTGCTGGTGCTGGTCCTGCTGGTGATGACGGTGCGGGCCTCGGCGCGCTCGGTGCGTCTGGCGGCGCCGCTCGCGCAGCAGGTCACCCAGCTGGGCCAGAGCGTGCAAAGCCTGAGCGACGGGCAGCATCAGCTGGCTGGCGGGCTGAACCACGTTTCCGAGGCACAGGCGGCGGCGCAGTCCAACATGCTGCAACTGATGGAGAAACGGCTGGCGCAGGTGTCGGGACAGATGAGCGAGAACCTGCACGGTTCGGCCCGGCGCACGGCGCAGTCGCTGGGCGATCTGCAGCAAAGGCTGGCGGCGATCGACAAGGCGCAGGAGAACATCACCAAGCTGTCTGGCGATGTGCTGTCGTTGCAGGATATCCTGAGCAACAAGCAGACGCGCGGCGCGTTCGGGGAAATCCAGCTCAACGATATCGTGTCCAAGGCGCTGCCCTCGGACAGCTATACGATGCAGGCGACGCTGTCGAACGGGCGGCGGGCCGATTGCCTGATCCACCTGCCCAACCCGCCGGGACCGATCGCGATCGACAGCAAGTTCCCGCTCGAGGCCTATGAGGCGCTGCGCCGTGCGGCGACCGACTGGGAGCTGAACGAGGCGGCGAAGTTTCTGCGCACATCCGTGCGCAAGCATATCAAGGACATTTCAGAGAAATACATCCTCGATGGCGAGACCGCCGATGGCGCGCTGATGTTCCTGCCCTCGGAGGCGGTCTATGCCGAGCTGCACGCCAATTTCCCCGAACTGGTGCGCGACGGGTTCGCGGCGCGGGTCTGGATCGTGTCGCCGACCACCTGCATGGCTACACTCAATACGATGCGTGCGATCCTCAAGGATGCGAGGATGCGCGAACAGGCGGGGGCGATCCGGCGCGAACTGGGGCTGCTGTTCGGGGATGTGGAGCGGCTGGGGACGCGGGTCGAGAACCTGGACAGGCATTTCAGCCAGGCGGCCAAGGATATCAGCGACATCAAGATTTCCGCCGACAAGGCCGGACGGCGCGCGCGGCGGCTGGATAATTTCGACTTCGAGGAGCTGGCGCCCGAGAGCGAGCCGACCATCGTGAAGCTGGGCAAGGACGGCTGACGCGGATCTTCTGACGGGCCTTGCATTTCGCGGCGAGGCCGGGGGGCCAGCCCCCCGGACCCCCCGAGGTATTTGAGGCCAGATGAAGGGCCGGGCGGGTTACATCGTTTCCAGGCAATGGCGGCGGAAGGCGCGTTTGAGCATGTCGAGCTCTTCGCGCAGGAGCGTGACTTCGGCGCGGATGTCGTAGCTGAGCGCGTCGCCCGAAAGCAGGGCGAAGCTGTTCAGCGTGTCGCCTGTCTTGCGGTCGCGGATCAGGAAGGTCTGCACCCCGTCGGCGATGAGGTCGGCCGGGATCGGCACCCGCAGCACCCACATGGAATGGTCGGGATGTTCGGTCACTTCGATCCCGGAGAGCTGTTGGTTGAGGTGGGTCACTTCGATGTCCGGCTGGTAATTGCCTTCGCCCTCGCGGGTCAGAACGCCTTCCCATACGCCTTCGTATAGTCGCGTCTTGGTCAATGTCAGATTGGTCATTCGGGGCTCCGTCACAGCTCGGCGCGGGGGTGGCGGCAAAGGGTCAGGTCGCGCAGCGTGACCTGGCTCATTTGCGGATTGTCGAAGATCAGGTCGATCCAGGCGCGCTCAACCCGTTTCTCGTTGATATTGGAATAGGCGAGGTCGAATTCGACGGCGATGTTTTCCTCATGGAGGGGCAGTTCGCGCACCAGTTGTTCGGTATTGGGGCCGTGCATGATGTTGAGGCGCACGAAGATTTCCAGCGGCTTTTCCAGTTCGAGGATCGTGTCGACGCGGATCAGGTGGCGCCGTTGCAGGCCCTGCACCGCGGCGTCGGGCAGCGAGAGCACCAGCGAGAGGAAGGAGCCGTCGAAATTGAACACGTCCATGGAGAGGCCGAAGGGTGCGAGATCGGCCTCGCGCAGGTTGCGGATCTGGCGCAGGGTCAGTTCCGAGTGCTGGCAGTCGTGGAACAGGGTCACCTCGTCGCCGAGCTGTGACTTGCTCTGGACGGTGGAGCGGCCCGGCACCGGGAGGGACGTGCTCCAGAGGGAAGGGCGCCAGGCCCAGTCGGTGCCATGCGGTTTGGGAAAGGCATGCGAGCCGATCATCGGAAGGGCCAGCCGGTTGTCGGCGGTCGAGATCACCTCGTTGAGGGAATGGCGCAGGTTGCGGGCGCGGGCCCGCTGCGCGCGCAGGAGCGACAGATGGGCGCGCGATGCCTCGCGTGCGGCCTTGCGCCAGTAGCGCAGGGCGCGCCGATATAGGAACCAGTCCAGGAAGGAACTGCGCATTTCAATCATGTGGGATTCGCTTTACCTCAAACCGTTCCGATACTGACCTGTCCGTGCCTGTCATAGCATTAACCCGGAAACAGAAACAATCCATAGGCTTGCGACGCGGCGGCGCGGGATACGCTGTCGGCGGCGGGGTCCGGGCTGGCGCGATAGAGCGCATCGGCGAGGGCCGAGATGAGGTCGAACCCCTCGTCGCCGGCGAGCGGGCTGCCAGCGGGCGCATAGATGGCGAGCCCGATCAGGTGACCGTTGATCACCATGCCGGCGCGCCAGTGTCCCGGATCGCCCCCCGGCAGGATGTCGTCGCCGCCGCTGGCGAAATGCACGAAGGAGGCGCGCGGCCTGTCGATCTGGCGCAGGGGCTGGGCGGGCGCAAGCGAGGCGGCGATCTCGGCGGCGAGAGGGCGCGCGGGCGGCGCGGCGCCCCGGCGCGGCAGAACCGATACGGAGATGAGCGCGGGCAGAACCGCGATCCCGCTCTTGCCCGTGAGGCTTTCGCAGCTGGCCATCGGCACCACCGCCCCGGAGGCGCGGCGGCGCAGATTGGACGCGTCCACGCAGTAGCCGCGCGGCGCGGCCACCACCACCTCGCCGTCATAAAGCGAGAGCTGGCGCAGGGGCGCGCCATTGTCGGGCCCCCCGGAGGCGGTGCCGATACATCCGGCAAGCAGCACACACATACACAAGAGCGCGGCCCGGCGCGGCAGGCGCCAGACCCCTGCCCTGTCAGAGATCCATGTAGACATGGCGCTCGGCCTTGCCACCGGGATGGGTGACAGCGCCCTTGTAGGTTTCGCCGACAAGCTGCGCGTATTTCCAGAGCGCCCCGCTGGCATAGATCGTTTCGCGCGGCCCGGCCCAGTCGGCCTTGCGCGCGGCCAGTTCCTCGTCGGTGAGGTCGACGCTCAGCACGCCATCGACCGCGTCGATGGTGATCACGTCGCCGGTCCTGATCATGGCGATGGGACCGCCATGTGCCGCCTCGGGGCCGACATGGCCGACGCAGAAGCCGCGCGTCGCGCCGGAGAAGCGGCCATCGGTGATGAGCGCGACCTTCTTGCCCATCCCCTGCCCCGAAAGCGCGGCGGTGGTGGCGAGCATTTCACGCATGCCGGGGCCGCCTGCGGGGCCTTCGTTGCGGATGACGATGACCTCGCCTTCGTTGTATTCACGCGCCTTGACGGCGTCGAAGGCGTCTTCCTCGCATTCAAAGACGCGCGCGGGGCCGGTGAAGCGCTGGTGTTCCTCGGCGATGCCCGCGACCTTGACGATGGCGCCTGCCGGGGCAAGGTTGCCCTTGAGTCCGACCACGCCGCCGGTCTTGGTGATCGGCGTCTCGATGGGGAAGATCACCTTGCCGTCGACCTCGCGTTCGATCAGGTCCAGTTCCTCGCCGATGGAGCGGCCGGTGGCGGTCATGCAATCCTCGTGGATCAGGCCGGCCTTGCGCAGCTCCTTCATCACCACGGGAATGCCGCCCGCGTCGTAGAGATCCTTGGCGACATAGGTGCCGCCCGGTTTCAGATCGACGAAATAGGGGGTGTCGCGGAAGATGTCGCAGACATCCTCGAGATAGAACTCGATCCCCGCCTCGTGGGCGATGGCGGGCAGGTGCAGACCGGCATTGGTGGAGCCGCCGGTGCAGGCCACGACGCGCGCGGCGTTCTCGAGGCTCTGGCGGGTCACGACGTCACGGGCGCGGATGTTCTTTTCCAGCAGGTCCATCACCGCGCGGCCCGAGGCCTCGGCATATTGGTCGCGCGATTCATAGGGTGCGGGCATGCCCGAACTGTTCATCAGCGCAAGGCCGATCGCCTCGGAGACGCAGGCCATGGTATTGGCGGTGAACTGGCCGCCGCAGGCGCCCGCGGAAGGGCAAGCCACACGTTCGAGCGCATCGAGCGCCTTGTCGGACATCTGCTTGTTCTGGTGCCAGCCGACCGCCTCGAACATGTCCTGAACGGTCAGGTCACGGGTGCGGAATTCTTCGGGAATCTCGTCGATCTGGGGTGCCTTGCCCGGCAGGATCGAGCCGCCATAGATGAACACGGAGGGCACGTTGAGCCGCACCATCGCCATCATCATCCCCGGCAGCGACTTGTCGCAGCCCGCAAGCCCGACCAGCGCGTCATAGCAATGGCCGCGCATGGTGAGTTCGACGGTATCGGCGATCGCCTCGCGGCTGGCCAGCGAAGAGCGCATCCCCTCGTGGCCCATGGCGATGCCGTCGGTCACGGTGATGGTGGTGAATTCGCGCGGGGTGCCGTGGGCTTCCTTGACGCCGCCCTTGACGGCCTGGGCCTGACGGCTGAGCGAAATGTTGCAGGGCGCGGCCTCGTTCCAGCAGGTCGCCACGCCGACCAGCGGCTGGTGGATTTCCTGCTCGGTCATCCCCATCGCGTAGTAATAGGAGCGATGCGGTGCGCGCGCCGGACCTTCGGTCACATAGCGGCTGGGCAGTTTGGATTTGTCGAACTTGGTCATGTGGGCCTCCCCGTGATCGTCAGGATCGGGTTTAAGTGACCGCGCCGCGAGGAACAAGGGCCAGTTGGCCGCGGGCGAACGGGACGCGGGCCGGGGTATGAGCGGCCAGAGCGCGCGCTGCGCGCCGCCCGATGCGATGGCGGTTTCCCGCCCCGGTGCGATGCACTAGCGTAGCGCCATGAGTTACGCACCATATGAAGGGCTTGTCGCCCCGGCACGCGCATCTGCGCATCCCGCGCGGCTGCTGGTGGGCAGCGCGCTGACGCTGCTGTTGTTCCTTGGTTTCGGCTTCGTCTATTCGCGGCTGCACCGGGCACTGGTGACGCCCGAAACCTGGGCGGGGATCATCGACGAGTCGGCGAACGGGTCGAGCGCGGCCGGGGTCCTGATCAACCTTTACCTGTTCGTGCCGCTGATCGCCGCGCTGGGAATCGCGATGGCAATGGTGCATGGGCGCCGCATCGCGGGGCTGATCGGGCCGCCGCGCCTGGCGCTCGTGCAGTTCCGCAAGGTGGCGGTGGCGATCATCCTGCTGATGGCGGCGTTGACCCTTGTGCCCACGGGCGGCGGCCCCGAGCCGGTGCTCAACATGGCGCCGGGGCGGTGGCTGTTGCTGTTGCCGCTGGGACTGGCCGGGCTGGTAATACAGACCGGCGCCGAGGAGCTGGTGTTTCGCGGTTATCTCCAGAGCCAGTTGGCGGCGCGGTTCCGGCATCCGGCGATCTGGCTGGGCGTGCCGGCGGCGGCGTTCGGGCTGTTGCACCTGGATCCGGTGATGCATGGGGCGGATAGCTGGCTGGTGGTGATATGGGCCTGCGGATTCGGGCTGGCGGCGGGGGACCTGACGGCGCGCAGCGGCACGCTTGGCCCGGCGATCGCGCTGCACCTCGTGAACAACCTGGGCGCGGTGCTGATCGCCGCGCCAGAAGGCATCTTCGACGGGCTGGCGCTTTATGTCTATCCGCTTTCGCTGGGGGATGGCGGCGGGCTGACAAGCTGGCTGGCACTCGATCTGATGATGCTGGCCTGCAGTTGGCTGGCGGCGCGGCTGGTATTGCGGCGCTGATTGCATTTCGTGGCGCGTCCCATTATCTGGGAGGCGCAAGGCAACAAGGGATCACGGGGCATGAACTGGATCACCAACTACGTGCGTCCGCGCATCAATTCGATCTTCTCGCGCCGCGAGATGCCCGAGAACCTATGGTCCAAATGCGATGAATGCGGCACCATGCTGTTTCACCGCGAGTTGAGCGAGAACCAGTATGTCTGCACCTCCTGCGGGCATCACATGCCGATCACCCCGCGCAACCGTTTCAACGCGCTGTTCGATGGTGGCGTGTTCACCGAGATCGACGTGCCCGCGCCCGTCGCTGACCCGCTGAATTTCCGTGATCAGAAGCGGTATCCCGACCGGATGAAGGCCGCGCAGCGCGCCACCGGCGAAAAGGAGGCGATGCTGGTCGTCTCGGGCGAGATCGGCCGCACGCCCGTCGTGGCGGCGGCGCAGGATTTCAGCTTCATGGCCGGTTCGATGGGGATGTATGTGGGCAACGCCATCATCGCCGCCGCGCAGGCGGCGGTGAAGCGCAAATGTCCGCTGATCCTGTTTTCCGCCGCCGGGGGCGCGCGGATGCAGGAAGGCATCCTGAGCCTGATGCAGATGCCGCGCACCACGGTCGCGGTACAGATGCTCAAGGAAGCGGGCCTGCCCTACATCGTCGTGCTGACTCATCCCACCACCGGGGGCGTCACGGCGTCCTATGCGATGCTGGGGGATGTGCATATCGCCGAACCCAACGCGCTGATCTGCTTTGCCGGGCCGCGCGTGATCGAGCAGACCATCCGCGAGAAGCTGCCCGAGGGGTTCCAGCGCGCCGAATACCTGCTGGATCACGGGATGCTGGACCGGGTCACGCCGCGCACCAAGATGCGTGACGAGTTGATCACCATCACGAGGATGCTTCTGGGTCTTCCGCCCGAGGTGAAGGGCGACCTGCCCGCCCCCGAAGCCACGCCGGATACGGCCCCCGAAGCCGGAGACAAGCCCGAAGCCGAGAAGGCCAAGCCCGAGGCGGCCAAGAAGGCATCCGACAGCGGCACATCGCCCAAGACATGAGCGGCGCGACATCGGACATCATCCTTGAGCGGATGATGTCGCTTCATCCCAAGATCATCGACCTGACTCTGGACCGTGTCTGGCGCCTGCTGGAGTCGCTGGGCAATCCGCAGAACGACCTGCCGCCCGTGATCCATGTGGCGGGGACCAATGGCAAGGGATCGACCCTTGCCATGATCCGCGCCGGTCTGGAGGGCGCGGGGCTGACCTGTCACGCCTATACATCGCCGCATCTGGCGCGGTTTCACGAGCGTATCCGGCTGGCGGGGGAACTGATCTCGGAACCGGACCTGGCGGCGGTGCTGGATGAGTGTCACGCGGCCAATTGCGATGCGCCGATCACCTATTTCGAGATCACCACCTGCGCCGCCTTGCTGGCGATGTCGCGGATCAAGGCGGATTACACGCTGCTGGAGGTCGGGCTTGGCGGGCGTCTGGATGCGACCAACGTGATCGAGGCCCCGGCGCTGACGATCATCACGCCGGTTTCGATCGACCATGAGCAATATCTGGGGGATACGCTGGCCAAGATCGCCGGTGAGAAGGCTGGGATCATCAAGCGCGGCGTGCCCTGTGTCGTCGGCCCGCAACACGATGACGCAATGGAGGTGATCGAGGCGCGCGCCGCCGCACTTGGCGCGCCGGTGATCGCGCAGGGGCAGCATTGGCATGTCTTCGAGGAGCGCGGGCGGCTGGTGTTTCAGGACGAGCGCGGGTTGCTCGACCTGCCGCTGCCCAACCTGCCGGGCGCGCACCAGATCGACAATGCCGGTGCGGCGCTGGCGGCGCTGCGCACACTCGATGCGGGCGAGGCGGCCTATGGCGCGGCGGTCACGCGCGCCGAGTGGCCCGCGCGCATGCAGCGCCTGAACAGCGGGCCGTTGGCCGAAATCGCCCCCGAGGCCGAACTGTGGCTCGATGGCGGCCATAACGCCGCCGCCGGGCAGGCCCTGGCGCATCATCTGGCGAGCCTGCCCAAGCGGCCCACTTATCTGATCTGCGGGATGCTCAATACCAAGGATATCGCCGGTTACCTGGGGCCGCTGGCGGCGCAGGCCGAGAGCTTGACCGCCCTGTCCATTCCCGGCGAGGCCAATACATTGCCCGCCAGCGAAACCGCCGGGGCCGCGCGCGCCGTGGGGCTTGAGGCCGGCACGGCCGAGGATCTGCGCGCGGCATTGCGGATGATTGCCGAACGGGCGCCGCGTGCGCGCATCCTGATTTGCGGCTCGCTCTACCTTGCGGGTCATGTGCTGCGCGAAAACGCCTGATTTCACGGCGCGGGGGCGGGAAATCGCAAGAATCGAATCACGGCAGGTTGACCGATTCGATCCGATTCGCCAGTATCGCGGTGAACGGCCCGTTTGCGCCGATGATCCGCCGCCTCAGATGTGGTGGTTTCATGAAAGGCAGGCGGCGGGTACGCTGGAATTCAAGGTTACGGTGGCAGGAATGATCGAGGGGCCGGTGCAACGGCCCCCTTTCATTTGGTGGGGTGGGTTGCGCCAGACATGAAAAAGCCCGGACCATTGTCCGGGCTTTCGCATGAGAGACGGTGGTTTGATCCGTCAGTGCATCTTGGCGTCGACCTCGGCGATGGCGTCGTCGATCAGCTTGTTGCCGTCGGTGGCGGTCATCTTCTTGGCGACCACGTCCTTGGCGGCGGCGATGGCGACGCGGATGGCCTCGTCGCGGACTTCGCGCACGGCCCTTGCTTCGGCAGAGGCGATCTGGTCCTCGGCGCCCCTGAGACGGCGGGCGATCGAAGCCTTGAGGTTCTCTTGCGCCTGTTCACCGGCTTCGGTGGCTTCCTGCTTGGCGTGCGACACGATGCGGTCGGCCTGCTCCTGCACTTCCTTCTGCTTGCGCTCGTAGCTGGCCAGAAGGGTCTGCGCCTCTTCGCGAAGGGCACGGGCCTCGTCGAGTTCGGCCTTGATGCCATCGGCGCGCTTGTCGAGCTGGGCACCGATCAGCGACGGCACCTTGAAGTAGAACAGTACCGCGATGAACAGCAGGAAACCCAGCAGCACGATGAAGTTGGTATTGTGCAGCGAGAAGAACGGGCCGGATGCGGCCAGCGCGGGGCTGGCGGCAAAAAGGGCGGTCAGCGTGGCAAGGTATCTCATGGCGCTTATCCCTTCATCCGTGCGTTCACGGCCGCGGTGATGGTCCGCGCGTCGGCCTTGGTGCCCATCGCGGCAACCAGTTCGGCGGCGGTATCCTTGGCCACGCCCTGGACGCTTTCCATCGCGCCTGCGCGGGTCTCGGCGATCTTCTTTTCGCTTTCGGCCAGCTTGGCGGCGATTTCGGCATCGGCCTTGGCGGTGGCCGCATCAAGATCGGCCTGGATCTCGGCCTTGGCCTCGGCGATGATCTTCTGCGCCTCGATGCGCGCTTCGGCGAGGGCCTTGTTATAGGCTTCCTCGGCCTCGAGCGCGCGGGCCTTCAGATCTTCGGCGGCGGCAAGATCGTTGGTGATGGAGCCCTGACGCTCGGCCAGAACCGAGGCGATGCGCGGCAGCGCGACGCGCGACAGGAAGAAGAAGATCACGGCCAGCGTGACCAGAAGCCAGAAAATCTGGTTGGGCCACCAGTCGAAGCACAGCTGCGGCATGCCGACGGCGGAACCGTCAACGACGCAGGTGCTTGTGGTTTCCCCTAGGGTTTCGGTCGCCATGTCGTCCTCCATCGGAACTGGGTCTCACTATCGGGCGACCCGTATCGTCGATACAGGCCGCCCGCGCGTAAGGAAAGGTTCCGTAAGGTTCAGACGGCGAACATCAGCAGCAGGGCGACCAGGAACGAGAAGATGCCCAGTGCTTCTGCGAATGCGATACCGATGAACAGGGTCGCTGTCTGGCCGGCTGCGGCCGAGGGGTTGCGCAGAGCGCCGGACAGGAAGTTGCCTGCCACGTTGCCCACACCGATAGCGGCTGCGCCGGAACCGATTGCTGCCAGACCGGCGCCGATATGTGCGAGTTCGCCTTCCATGATGTATCTCCTTACGATTGGAAGTTTAGATGAGTGTGTTTGTCGGGGGACCTTAGTGCGAGGGATGCAGCGCATCCTTGAGGTAAACGCAGGTCAGGATCGTGAAAACATAGGCCTGGATGAAGGCCACGAGGACTTCGAGCCCGTACATCGCGGTGATCGCGACGACCGAGATCGGGCTGACCGCCGCGATCGCGGCGAAGCCGGCGAAAACCTTGATCACGGCATGGCCGGCCATCAGGTTGCCGGCAAGACGGATGGAGTGGCTGACCGGGCGCACGAAGTAGGAAATGATCTCGATCACGGCCAGGATCGGGCGCAGCGCCAGCGGCGCGCTCTTGACCCAGAAGAGGCCGAGGAAGGCGCTGCCGTTCTTGACGAAGCCGACGATCGTCACCGTGAAGAACACCATCAGCGCCAGCAGCACGGTCACCGCGAAATGCGAGGTGGTGGTGAAGGACATCGGCAGGAGGCCGAGGAAGTTGGCGAAGACGATGAACATGAACAGCGTCATGATATAGGGGAAGAAGCCGACGGCGTCCTTGCCGGCCACGTCCTCGACCATCTTGTAGATGAAGCCATAGGCCAGTTCACCGACCGACTGCATCCGGCCGGGGATCGTCGTGCGTTTCGACGTGCCCAGCACCATCAGCGCCATCACGGCCAGAACGGTGAGCGCCATCCAGAGGGTTGCGTTGGTGATCGTGAACAGGCCCACCGGGCCGTCTCCGAAGAGCGGCTTGATGATGAACTGATCCATCGGGTGGAAAACCAGACCGCCCTCTTCGCCATGCGCTTCAGTCGCCATCTTTCGTCCTCTTCTCGCCGCCCGCGTCCGCGGCGTTGTCGTTACCGTCGCCCTGACGGGCGCTTTCCTGTCGCTGGAGTTCCCGGGCGCTGCGCATCATCGTCTTGATGCCCGCCACAAGCCCCAGCATCGTGAACAGCACCAGCAGGATGGGCAGCGTGCCGAACAGCACATCGAGCCCGTATCCGATGCCGAAACCGATCATCAGACCGGCCACGAGTTCCGTCACCATTCGCCAACCGACCTGCGCCTGGCTGTAGTGTTCCTCGGAATGGTGCCGTGGTTCCTTGCTCGCCTTGAGAGCCTTGATCCTGTCCTCAAGCCGCGCCAGGCGCTCGCTTTCGTCGGGATCGGTCACGGTGGTTCACCCCTTGGAATGGTTGCGCCTTTGCTAAGCGGCACCGCCAACCGAGTCAAGCGCACGAAGCGGGCCGATGAAACAGGATCAACCTGTTGAATTATCAACATATTTACCAACCGCAAAAACGAGCGGCCATTCTGCCGCAACCCCGGACCGGGCGATTCCGGCGCATTTGCCATATTCAACCAAACGGTTGACGAAACCCGGAAGGCGCGCTTAATGCCAGCCATGTCCCATCGCCTTGACATCACCTTTCACGCATTGGCCGATCCGACCCGGCGGGCGATCCTGTCGATGCTGCTGGAAGACGACATGGCGGTGAGCGACGTGGCCGAGCCCTTCGAGATGTCACTGGCGGCGGTGTCGAAGCATCTTGGCATCCTGAGCCGCGCGGGGCTGATCAGCCAGGAAAGGCGGGGCCGGGTGAAGTGGTGCCAGCTTGAACCCGACGCGCTGCGCGACGCCAGCATATGGATGCAGAGCTTCGGCCAGTTCGAGGCGGTGAACCTAGACGCGTTCGAGAAGTTCCTCGCCACCGAGTTTCCGGGCAACGACACCACCGGTCAGGACGGCTGAGGCGGCGGCGCCGGGGTCATTCAGGCCGGGTGCTCGTCCTTGAGCAGAAGCACCAGCGCCAGCACGATCATCGCCACCCCCAAGAGCACCATCGCACGCGGCAGGCCGTGGCCCAGCGCCGCCTCCCAGCAGATGACCCAGACCGGCGTGAGATAGGTATAGGCCATGACCTTGGCGCTTGGCAGGCGCAGCGAGGCGTATTGCAGCAGCACGAAGGTCATCGCCGTGGCCGCCAGCGACACATAGGCCAGCGTGATCCACACGATCGGCGGCAGGCTGGCCCAGTCGGTCGCGCGAAGTTCGCTCCAGCCCGCCAGCGTCACCAGCAGCGCAGCACCAATCATCGCACCGAAGGAGAACACCACCGGCGGTTCGCCCCGATTGAGGCGGCGCACCATCGGCGTATAGAAGGCATGGGCGACGCAGCCCCAGAAATAGATCATCTCGCCGCGGCCGATCTCGAACGCCATCAGCGCCGACAGGTCGGAGTCGAAGATCACCCAGAGCGCCCCGCCCGCACCCACGCCGAGCGCCAGCGCCATGCGGCGGGTCATCACCTGTCGCAGCAGCAGGTAGCCGAAAAGCCCCGCCACCAGCGGCGTGAGCGTGAACACCGCCGCCGCCGAGACCGGCCTGGCGGTCTTGAGCCCTTCGAACATCAGCACGAAGTAGAGCCCCATCGCCCCGCCGAGCACGAGATAGCGCCAGGGTGCGCGAAACGCGCGGCGTTCAAGACCGTGAGTGAGGTGGGCGGCGATCCCGACGATCACCGCCGCGATGATGAAGCGCACCGCGTTGAGCGCCGTGGGGGCGATATCCCCCGCGGCCATCGACCCCAGCGCGAAGGAGCCCGCGATCAACCCTGAAAAGGCCAGCATCGCCAGGTGACCGCGAAGGGCCTGGCTCATGTGTCGTCCCAGTGCCGGGCGCGATCCTTCAGGAATGTCAGGAAGGCCTGCACCTTGGTGGTGCGATGGAGGTCCATATGGGTGACCAGCCAGAGCGGCGCTGACCAGTCATCGCGCGGCGGGAGGATTTCGGTGAGGCCGCCCAATTCGCGCGCCTGGAGACGCGACATGAAGCCGATCCCGGCGCCCTCCTTGATGGCACGGCGCTGCGCGTGGACATCGCCGCTGCGGAAGATGACATGCGCGGTGGGGATCGTATCGCGCATCCAGCGAAAGAACGGTGCGCGGGAATTGGCGTCGTCAGGGCCGACGAAGTAATGATCGCGCAGGTCGGCCTCGGATGTGGGCAGGCCGTGGCGCGCGATATAACCATCGGCGGCGAAAAGGGTGATCTTCTGCTTGAAGAAGGGCTGCACCACATTGTCTGGCTGATCGGGCACCGACCCGGCGCGGATCGCCACATGGGCCTCGCCGTATTCCAGCCGGAAGAGGCGGTCGCCGGTCAGGTAGCGGACCACCAGGTCGGGATAACCTGTCTGGAATTCGGCCAGCACCGGAACCAGAAGATGGCTGAGGCCGCCCAGCGAGGTGACCACCAGTTCGCCAGACACATCGTTTCCACGCCCCTTGATGCGGCCCGAAAGCTGCGCGAACTGGTCATCCGTGGCCTGCGCGACACGCAGCAGGTCCTCACCTGCCTCGGTGGGTGTGTAGCCGCGCGCGTGGCGCTGAAAAAGCTTGACCCCCAGCCGCCCTTCTAGCGCGTCGATATGGCGGATGACGGTGGCATGATGCACGCCAAGAACCTCGGCGGCGCCGCTGACCGTGCCGATACGGGCCACGTTGTAGGCAGTGCGAATCTCGTCCCAGTTATCCATCTGTCAAATCCGGCGGCTGTATGTGCATTTATAAACAGTTCCTGTTTCTCATGAAAGGTTGCGTTTGAAAAGAGAAGAACCGATTTATTCGAGCAGCAGATCGATAAACCCATATTAGCGGAGATACCCCATGTCACAGACCATCCTTCGACTCGACGCCTCGGCCCGCGGCGCCGGTTCCGTCACCCGCGACCTGAGCGAACGGATCGTCAACCGCTGGCCGGACGCGACGGTGATCCACCGCGACCTGGCGCAAACGCCGGTGCCGCAGCTGGATGAAAGCTGGGTGGAGGCCAACACCACCGATGCCGCAAGCCGCAGCGAGGCCCAGAAACAAAGACTGGCGCTGTCGGACGAGCTGATCGGGGAGTTGCAGGCCGCCGATACCATCGTGATCGGGCTGCCCGTCTATAATTTCGCACCGCCCGCCGCGCTGAAGGCGTGGATCGACCAGGTCTGCCGCGCCGGCGTCACCTTCCGCTATTCCGAGGCCGGTCCCGAGGGGCTGCTGAAGGGCAAGCAGGTGATCCTTGCGATGGCGTCGGGCGGGACCGGCGCGGGGTCGGAGATCGACTTTGCCAGCACCTATATGCGCCATATCCTGGGCTTTATCGGGCTTGATGACGTGACGCTCGTGGCCGCGGATCAACTGGCGCTGGATTCCGCCGCCAGCCTTGAAAAGGCCGCCGGTCAGATCGAGGCGCTCAAGAAGGCGGCCTGAGGGCCGTCCCGGCCGGTGGGGGCGCGGTGACGCGTAACCCCGCCAGCCACCGGGCGGACAGCGCCCGCCCAAACCATATCACCCTCCTATATTGACTCCGGCGCGCGCGCGCAGTAATTGCTGCGGATATTCCGGAAGTCCGTCAAGCTTCCGGTCCCATGGCCTTTGGCCGGGATCGCCCCCCGTCAGCGAGTTTCGCCCACGGGGGAGATTGGCATATGGGCCGGTTCTTCTTATCTGAGGGGCCATAACGCAACGGGCGAAGGAGCGCTTGAGATGTTTGAAAATCTGTCCGAACGCCTCTCGGGTGTCCTTGATCGCCTGACCCGCCAGGGCGCGCTGAGCGAGGACGATGTCAAGACCGCCCTGCGCGAGGTGCGTGTCGCCCTGCTGGAGGCCGATGTCTCGCTGCCGGTGGCGCGCGAATTCATCAAGAAGGTGCAGGACCAGGCGACCGGCCAGTCGGTGACGAAATCGGTGACACCCGGTCAGCAGGTGGTCAAGATCGTGCATGACGCGCTGGTCGACACCCTGACCGGCGAAGGCGATCCCGGCGCATTGAAGATCGACAACCCGCCCGCGCCGATCCTGATGGTCGGTTTGCAGGGTTCGGGCAAGACCACCACCACGGCCAAGCTGGCCAAGCGTCTCAAGGAGCGTGACGGCAAGCGGGTGCTGATGGCCTCGCTGGACGTGAACCGGCCCGCCGCGATGGAGCAGCTCGAGATCCTCGGGCGTCAGATCGGGGTCGACACCCTGCCCATCGTCAAGGGCGAGGACCCGGTCGCCATCGCCAAGCGCGCCAAGACGCAGGCCAGCCTTGGCGGCTATGACGTCTACATGCTGGATACCGCAGGGCGGCTGCATATCGACCAGGAGCTGATCGCGCAGGCCGCCGCCGTGCGTGACGTGGCCAACCCGCGCGAAACCCTGCTGGTGGTCGATGGCCTGACCGGCCAGGACGCGGTCAACGTGGCCGAGGAGTTCGACGACAAGATCGGCGTTTCGGGCGTGGTGCTGACGCGGATGGACGGCGACGGGCGCGGTGGCGCGGCGCTGTCGATGCGCGCGGTCACCGGCAAGCCGATCCGCTTTGTCGGCCTTGGCGAGAAGATGGACGCGCTCGAGACCTTTGAACCCGAGCGCATCGCCGGGCGCATCCTGGGCATGGGCGACATCGTCAGCCTGGTGGAAAAAGCGCAGGAAACCATCGAGGCCGAACAGGCCGAACGCATGATGAAGCGCTTCCAGAAGGGTCAGTTCAACATGAACGACCTGAAGATGCAGCTTGAGCAGATGCAGAAGATGGGCGGCATGGAAGGCGTGATGGGCATGATGCCCGGCATGGGCAAGATGGCCAAGCAGATGGAAACCGCCGGGATCGACGACAAGGTGCTGGTCCGTCAGATCGCGCTGATCCAGTCGATGACCAAGAAGGAACGCGCCAACCCCAAACTGCTTCAGGCGAGCCGCAAGAAGCGGATCGCCAAGGGCGCGGGGCTGGAAGTGTCCGAGCTCAACAAGCTTCTGAAGATGCAGCGCCAGATGGGCGACATGATGAAGAAGATGGGCAAGATGGGCAAAGGCGGCATGCTGAAACAGGCCATGAAGGGCATGTTCGGCAAGGGCGACATGCCCGACATGAACGATCCCAAGGCGATGGAAGAGGCCGCCAAGGCCATGGGCGGCAAGATGCCGGGCGGCATGGGCGGTTTTGGCAGCGGCGGCGGTTTGCCGCCCGGTCTCAGCGGTTTTGGCAAGAAGAAGTGACCCGACGTGACAGCTTCGTTCACCATTCCCTCGCTTGAGACCGAGCGCCTGATCCTCCGCGAACCGCGCGAGAGCGATTTCGAGCATGAGCGCGATTTCTTCGCCTCGGATGCCTCGCGCTTTGTCGGTGGCCCCACCCAACCGCATCAGGTCTGGCGCAACCTTGCCATGCTGATGGGGCATTGGGCATTTCGCGGGTTCGGGTTCTGGGGGGTCGAGGAAAAGGCCAGCGGCACTTATATGGGCCGCGTCGGGCTCTGGTATCCGCATGGCTGGTTCGGGCGTGAAATCGGCTGGACCCTGATGCCGCATGCAACCGGCAAGGGCTTTGCAACCGAGGCGGCGCTGGCCGCGCGCGCCCATGCCTATGACATCCTGGGCTGGGACACCGCGATTTCCCAGATCGCCCCCGAAAACGAACCGTCCAAGGCCGTTGCACGGCGCCTCGGGGCCGGGTTCGAGCAGATGTATGACGATCCCATCTACGGCCCGATCGAGATCTGGCGCCACATTGCCCCCTGTGATCCCGTCGATGGCGGAATGGAGGCCTACGCCTGATGCACACCTCACGCATTCCCACGCTGGAAACCCGCCGTCTTGTGCTGCGCGGCCCCGCACCCGAGGATTACCCGGATTTCAAGGCGACGTTCAGTTCGTATCGCTCGCGCTTCATGGGCGGGCCGCTGAACCGCTACGAGAGCTGGATGCTCTATGCCGCCGAGATCGGCCATTGGAACATTCGCGGCTATGGCATGTGGATGATCCACGACAAGAAGACCGACGAGACCTTCGGCATGGCCGGCGGCTGGTTTCCCGCAGGCTGGCCCGAGCAGGAGATCGCCTGGATCATCTGGCCCGAAAAGGGCGGGCACGGCTACGCATTGGAGGCGACCCACGCAGCGCGGGGGTATTTCTACCGCGAGCTCGGGTGGGAGGGGGCGGTCAGCTATATCGACCCCAAGAACCTCGATTCCATCCGCCTTGCGGAACGGCTGGGCGCGAAGAAGGACCACGATGCCGCCACCATCGACGGCAATGATGCGGTCTATCGCCACCCTGCCCCCGAAACGCTGAAATCCGGCCAGCTGGCCGACGGGATCGAGATGGAGATCGACCATTACTGCGACCCGCTTTTCCAACCGAAAGGGTTTCCCCTTGACTGATGACGCCACCGCCCGCGCCGCCGCCCTTCTGAAGGACCACCGCGACAGCATCGACCGGCTGGACGCGATCCTTGTCTATACGCTGGGCGAGCGGTTCAAGCGCACCCAGGCGGTGGGCCGGCTCAAGGCCGATCACGACCTTCCCGCGTCCGATCCCGCCCGCGAGGCGCAGCAGATCGCACGGCTTGAAGACCTGGCGACCCAGGCCGACCTGGACCCGGAATTCGCCAAGAAGTTCCTGAACTTCATCATCGCCGAAGTCATTCGGCACCACCAGAAACACCAGTCGTAAGGTGCAAGGTTAAACGCACCGAACCCACGCCATTTCAAAAGGAGATATCCCAATGGCCATGAAAATTCGTCTCGCCCGTGGCGGCAGCAAGAAGCGCCCCCATTACAGCATCGTCGCCGCCGACAGCCGCATGCCGCGCGATGGCCGCTTCATCGAGAAGCTGGGCACCTACAACCCGCTTCTGCCCAAGGACAGCGAAGACCGCGTCAAGATGAAGATGGAGCGCGTGCAATACTGGCTGGACCAGGGCGCGCAGCCGTCGGACCGGATCGCACGGATGCTGGAAGCCGCAGGCGTGCTGGCCAAGAAAGACCGCTCGAACCCCAAGAAGGGCACGCCGGGCGCCAAGGCCAAGGAACGCGCCGAGGAGAAAGCCGCCAAGGCCGCCGAAGCCGCCGCGCCCGCCGAGGAAGCACCGGCAGAAGCACCCGCCGAAGAGGCCGCCAGCGAGGAATAAGCTGGCAAAGGGGGATCGGGCATGTCGCGTTTCACCCCGGATTTCCAGGCCGGGCTGATCGACCTGATGCGGTGGCGGCGCGATGTGCGCCGCTTCCGCACCGACCCTGTGGACGAGGCGGTGCTGAGCGCCTGCCTCGATACGTTCCTGTTGTCCCCCTCGGTCGGGCTGAGCGAGCCCTGGCGCGTCATCCGGGTCGAGAGCCCGGCGGCGCGCCGGGCCGCGCTGGAAAACTACAGTGCCGCCAATGACGCCGCCCTTGCGGGTTACGATGGCGAGCGCGCGCAGCTTTACAGCCGCATGAAACTGTCGGGCATGACCGACGCGCCGGTGCAGCTGGCGGTGTTCTGCGACGAGAGCACCGACAAGGGCGCGGGGCTGGGTGCGGGGACCATGCCCGAGATGCGCCGCTATTCGGTGGTGGGCGCGATCACCCATTTCTGGCTGATGGCACGCAGCTACGGGCTGGGCGTCGGCTGGGTGTCGATCCTCGATCCGGACCAATTGGCGCATGACCTGCGGGTACCCGAAGGCTGGGCGCTGGTGGGGTATCTGTGCGTCGGCTGGCCCGAAGCGGTGAGCGACACCCCCGAACTTGAGCGTGCCGGCTGGGAAGACCGGCGCGGTCACCTGCCGACAGAGATCAGATAGGCCATGCTGCGTCCGGTCCGCACCCTGATCCTGATGGTGGTTCTGTTCAGCGCCGGTGTGTTCTATGAACGCTACCAGCATCTTGAACGCTGCGCCGAGGCGGGTGGCACGGTGAGCGGCGGGCTTTGTCGGGGAGAAACGGGATGAGCGACGCACAACGCATCTGTCTTGGCGCCATTGCGGGCGCTTTCGGCGTCAAGGGCGAGCTACGCCTCAAGAGCTTTACCGCCGAGCCCGAGGATATCGCCGCCTATGGGCCACTGGAAAGCGAGGACGGGGCATTGAGCTTCGAGATCACGCTGACCGGACAGAGCGGCAAGGGCGCGCTGATCGCGCGGCTCTCGGGCGTGAACACCAAGGAACAGGCCGACGCGCTGCGTGGTGTCCGCCTTTATGCCGACCGCGACCGCTTGCCCGCCCTGCCCGATGACGAGTTCTACCACGCCGACCTGATCGGGCTGGAGGTGTTCGATACCGGCGGCGCGCCTTTGGGACGGGTCAAGGCGGTGCTGAACCACGGGGCGGGAGACCTGCTGGAGATCCATGCTCCCGGCATGACGGCCAGCGTTCTGATGCCCTTCACCCGCGAGGCGGTGCCGACTGTCGATCTGACCAGCGGGCGCATAGTTGCCGACCCGCCCGAAGGGCTGTTCTGAGGGCAGGCAGGCCCACACCACCAAAAAAGCCCCGCCGTAGAAGGCGGGGCAGAGGTAGAGTGCCCGTGATGTCAGGCCACGGGCACCGGCGGTGTTCGCATTTTGTGAAGATCAGATCGGGCGTTCGGCCATCTCGGCGCGGATCTGCTGGCGCAGAAGGTCGATCGGAACGGTCTTGCCGTCGCGCTTGAAGCACCAGTAGGTCCAGCCGTTGCAGCTGGGCGCGCCTTCGAGCGCGGCACCGACCTGGTGAATGGAGCCTTTGACATCATCGCCGATCAGGGTGCCATCGGCGCGCACCTTGGCCTTGTGGCGGCCATTCATGCTGAGCAGTTCCTCGCCGGGGCGCAACATGCCGCGCTCGATCAGCTGGCCGAAGGGCACGCGCGGTTCGGCGCGCTTGGAGGCCGAGACCTGAAGCGCCTCGCGGTCGTATTTGCGTGTATTGGCAAGGCGCTTTTCGGCGACCTTGCGATAGCTGGCCTCGCGCTCGATCCCGATATAGTCGCGACCGAGCATCTTGGCGACGGCGCCGGTGGTGCCGGTGCCGAAGAACGGATCAAGCACGACGTCGCCGGGATTGGTGCTGCCGACCAGAACGCGGTGCAAGAGGCTTTCGGGTTTCTGGGTCGGGTGGGCCTTGTCGCCGTTCTCGTCCTTCAGGCGCTCGTGACCGGTGCAGATCGGGAGCACCCAGTCAGAGCGCATCTGCACCCCGTCATTGAGCGATTTGAGCGCCTCGTAATTGAAGGTGTATTTCGCGCCTTCCTGCTTGCTGGCCCAGATCATGGTTTCGTGGGCATTGGTCAGGCGCTTGCCGCGGAAATTCGGCATCGGGTTGGATTTGCGCCAGACCACGTCATTGAGAATCCAGAAGCCGTTATTCTGCAACGCCGCGCCAACGCGGAAGATGTTGTGATAGGAGCCGATCACCCAGATCGCGCCATTGGGCTTGAGCAGCCGGCGGGCCGCCTTGAGCCACTCATTGGTGAAGGTGTCATAGACCTCGAAGCTGGCGAACTGGTCCCAGGCGTCGTCGACCGCATCGACGGCGCTGTTATCGGGGCGGTGCAGATCGCCGCGCAATTGCAGGTTATAGGGGGGATCCGCAAAGATCAGGTCGATGGACGCCTCGGGAAGGCTGTTCATCGCCTCGATGCAGTCGCCATCGAGAATCGTGTTGAGCGGGAGCGCATCTGCGCCCGTCGGTTTGGTCATCGTTTTCATTCTCTGCCTCTGTCCCCGGCGCTTCCTGCGCTCTGGTTGGTTGAGGACAAAGATGAGTCAAAGCCGATTCGCCGTCAATTTCTTTTTTGAATCAGTCACTTATTGATTTTTCTTGATACAAGATATTGTGGACGGGTTTGAAGGAACGTCTATGGTGAGGGGTGAGCCCAATATTTTGAAGCGCCTCCCTGTGGCTTTTCGACGGGTATCCGGCGTTGGTCTCCCAGCCGTAGCCCGGAAACTGTTGCGCCAAATCCCACATCATCCGGTCACGGGTGATTTTCGCCACGATCGAGGCCGCCGCGATGGAGAGTGATTTGCCGTCGCCCTTGACCACCGCCTGGGCGGGAACCGTCAGTCCGCGCGGGATCATGTTGCCGTCAATCAACGCGAGATCGGGTGCGCTGGACAGGCCTGCGATGGCGCGTTCCATCGCAAGATGGCTGGCGCGCAGGATGTTGATCATGTCGATCTCTTCGACGCTGGCATGGGCGATCGACACTTCGGCCATCGCGAAGATGGCGTCATGCAGCTCGGCGCGGCGTTTGGCGCTGAGGCGCTTGGAATCGTTCAGCCCCTCGGGGATACGCGCGATGTCGAGCACCACAGCCGCTGCCGTGACCGGCCCGGCAAGCGGGCCGCGCCCGACCTCGTCGACACCGGCGATGCGGCGCGCGCCGCTGGCCTGCGCGGCAAGTTCAAGCGAGAAGTCGGGACCGTTGATCATGCTTCCTGATGGCATGGCGGCGCGCAAAATGCAAAAGGGAAGGGCCTTGCCCTTCCCTTTCACCTGCCCGGTTCTCTTGCCTGGTTCAGCGATAACCATGACGGCGCAGGCAATGCGCACTGTAGACGGAACGCTGCCCGTTGGCCTTCACGAGACAGGCATTGGGCAGGGCAACACGGCTGCGCGGGGCTGCGTGTTTCTGATACCCGCGCTGGTGGACCGGACGATAGGAGTGCGGCGCGGCCCGGTAGTGCGGGATCACCGCGGCACGGGTGGCCGGCGCGGGGCGATAGACCGTTCTGGGCGGGTAGTAGCGCTGTGGCTGCGCACGGTAGACGGTGGCATTGCGGTTCGAGCGCGAGTCGGCGACGGCGGCGCCGATGATCGCCAGCGCGGCAACGCCCGCAATGACCTTGGCGGCGTCGTTATCCGCACGCGCGGGCGCGGCCGTGAGGCTCGTTATGGCGATGGAAGAGGCCAGAATGGCGGCGATGAACTTGCGGTGAAACATGGGATGTCCTTTCAGCTGTCATGGGGGCCGGTGGTTTCCTTTGATGATCCGGCAGCGCCCGCCCCGGCATGGGTCAGGCTGATGCCCAAGGGTGCGCCCCCCTGCGAAAGACAGGCAATATCGCCGCGTTGTTATCTGATAACCGGTGCAATATGCCCCGGAGCCGGGCCTTGGATATTGAATAGCGGCGCGGTTGCACGCATGGTTCTGGCATGAAACGAAATATCATCATCCTCGCGACCGCAACGGTCATGACACTGGCCAATGCCGCCACGGCGCAGGCCGCCTGCTTTGCCGAATACAAGGCCAAGCGCGACAATCCGCTTGAACTGTTCTACGACGTGGCGCAGATCAGTGGTCCATGCACCAAGGCCAACGCCCGCGCCCAGCTGCAACAGATGCTGGCGCGTCAGGGACTGACCCTGCTCAAGGTGCTGTCGGTGAAGAACAACTAGGAAGGACAGGCCCTTGAAGGAGACAAGCGCAACGGCCGCGGAGGCACGCCGCTCGGGCAACCGGGTGGTGGTGCTCGGGGTCGTCGCGATCGTGGCGATCCTGTCGCTGGCCGCGATCTTCCTGTTCCTGAGCCTGCCCGACGCCAATGCCTTCAACGCACGGGTCGAGCGCATCTTCGTCGAGAACGACACCCTCACCGCCGACGCCGAGATCAAGCTGCTGGAAATCCTGGCGCTGTCGGGCACGGCATTTTCCGAGACGCTGACCAGTTACCGGATGGTGATATTCGTGCTGCTGGTCTTTGCGGCGGCGCTGTTGGTGGCGGCACTGGTGTTTCTGGTGATGCTGGTGGCGATGAACCGGCGCATGGCACAGATCGAACGGTCGGGCATCCAGGTCAGTTCGCTGCTGATCAGCCGCGAGGAGAACGCGGTTTACCTCAACAACATGGGCTTCACACTGACCGCCGCGGCGATGGAGACATTGGCGGTTCTGGCCGAAGCGCGGATGGATGACGACGTGCTGACCGGCGCCGAGATCGAGGCGGTGATTTCCGGGCGCAATGCCGCCGACTGCGACGAGGCGGCGGGGGCGACACGGATCAAGCGGCTGCGCGACACGCTGGGCAACCAGATGGTCAGCGAATTGCTGGTCAAGAACATCGCGCGTCGCGGTTACATGCTGGCCATCGACAAGGATGTGATCCAGGTGATCTGACCGCCGCGCATCCCGGCCCCTCTCAACCGGGGCGCAGGATGACCTTGGGCGCGTCGACCACGCCGCGCCGGATATCGGCAAAGGCCCTCGCCCCTTCGGAGAGCCTGCGTGTCTGGGTCCAGTCAAGTGCGCCAAGACGGCCATCGAACATCGCCGCCGCGGTCTGGCGGAAATCTTCGGCGGTATAGGTATAGGTGCCGATGAAGGTGATTTCCTGAAGGGTCATTCGACGGATATCGAGCCCGCCCGAAGCCGCACCGAGACCGATATGCATGATCACGCCGCCGGGACGCGCAAGGGAAGAGGCCTGTGCGCGGGTGGCCTCGTAGCCGACGCCGTCGATCACGATGTCGAACAGCGCGTCGGAGTCCAGCGCATCGGGCGCAAGCACCTTCTGGTCGCAATGCAGTTCGAGATAGCGGCGGCGCGGGGCGCTCGGCTCCAGCATGGTGACATCAGCCACCCCCTGCGCCGCAAGGCTGAGCGCCGCGCCAAGCCCGATCGCGCCGCCGCCGATCACCAATCCACGCGGGCTGTGACCGGTTGCGAGGCGCGCAAGCCCCAGCCGCACGGCATGCCAGCCGCAGGCGATGGGTTCGGCCAGCGCCGCCTGATCGGGGGTCACGTGGTCGGGCATCGCCACGAGGTTGGTTTCGGGCATCGCCAGCCACTCGGCAAAGGCGCCTTCGCGCGGCGGCATCGAGATGATCTGCCGCGAGGGGCACAGATTGTCGCGCCCGGCAAGGCAGGCCGGACAGGCCCCGCAGGTCACCAGCGGGTTGATGGTGACGCGGTGGCCCTTGCGCGGACCCGCAGCGATCACGCCCGCCGCCTCGTGACCGAGGATCAGCGGCGCGGGGCGGCGTTCGTCATGGCCGAGATAGGCATGCATGTCCGAGCCGCAGATGCCGACGCTTTCGACGCGGATCAGCAGCTCGCCATCGCCGGGACCGGGTTCGGGCACATCGCGATAGGTCAGCGTTTCGGGGCCGGTATAGACAAGCGCCTTCATCGTGCGGTGAACCCCCCATCGACCATAAGCACCTGCCCGGTCACGTAATCCGAGGCCGGCGACACCAGGAACAGCAGCGGGCCGTCGATATCCTCGACCTCGCCATTGCGCCCGATGCAGGTGGCCGCGGCGTTGCGCGCGGCGCGCTCGGGATCATCAAAGACCGGCGCGGTCAGTTCGGTGCGAAAGAAGCCCGGCCCGATCGCATTGGCGTTGATGCCGTGGGGCGACCAGGCTTGGGCCATCGCACGGGTCAGCTGTGCGATACCGCCCTTGCTGGCGCCATAGGCGATGCCGTCGGGAAAGGCGCGGAAGGTCTGGAGCGACGCGAAATTGAGGATCCGGCCCCAACGTTTCTTCTTCATCGCGCCCACGAGATGTTGGCTCAGAAAGAACGGTGTCGCCAGATTGAGGCCAAGGGTGATGTCCCAGCCCTCGGGCGTCACGTCATCGGCAGGCTCGCGCCGGTTGATCCCGGCGGCATGGACGACGATGTCGGGCGGGCCGAAGGGTTCTGCCACAAGGCGCGCAAGATCGGGCAGCGTGTCGCGCTGCGAGACATCATGGGCGACGATCGCGGCGCGTGCGCCGGTCTCGCTTTGCCAGTCCTGTAGCGCGTCCTTGCGCCGGGCAACGCCGACCACCTCGGCCCCCGCCGCCGCAAGCAGGCTGGCGGCGCGACGGCCCAGACCGGCGCTGGCGCCGGTGACGCAGGCGACCTTGCCGGTCAGATCGAAGAGGCGCGTGGGGTCAGCCATTGGCAGACAGGTCGAAGTTCTGACCAGGGAAATACTTGCGCAGCCGGATGTCGGCGGTGCGCGCATGGCCTTCCATCCCCTCGAGCCGCGAAATCCGCGCGGTGGCCTCGGCGACGGGTTTGCAGCCCTCGCGGGTGGCGCGCTGCCAGGTGACGATCTTCATGTATTTATGCACGCTGAGCCCGCCGGTATAGCGCGCCGCGCCCGAAGTCGGCAGGACGTGGTTTGTGCCGCTGGCCTTGTCGCCGAAGGCAACGGTGGTTTCCTCGCCGAGGAAGAGTGATCCATAACAGCTGAGCCGTCCCAGCCACCAGTCGAGGTCGCCCGCCTGCACCGTCAGGTGCTCGGGCGCGTAGGAATCCGAGGTCGCGGCCATCTCTTCGCGGTCGGCGCAAAGGATCACCTCGGCGTAGTCGCGCCATGCAGCTTCGGCGTTCTGGCGGTTCACTTCGGGCAGGTCCTCGATCAGGCGCGGGACCAGTTCCATCACCTGTTCGGCCAGAGCACGGTCATCGGTCACGAGCCAGACCGGCGAATTGTAGCCATGCTCGGCCTGACCGACCAGATCGGTCGCGACGACCTCGGGGTCGGCGCTGGCATCGGCAAGGATCAGGCTGTCGGTGGGGCCGGCGATCATGTCGATCCCGACGCGCCCGAACAGGATGCGCTTGGCCTCGGCGACGAACTGGTTGCCGGGTCCGACGAGGATATTCGCGGGCGGCAGGCCGAACAGGCCGAAGGTCATGGCGGCGACGCCCTGCACACCGCCCATCGCCAGGATCGTATCAGCGCCGCAGAGATCGGCGGCGTAGATGATCGCCGGGTTCACGCCGATGCCGGGGCGCGGCGGCGAGCAGGCGACGATATGCGAGCAGCCCGCGACCTTGGCGGTGGTGACGGTCATGATCGCGCTGGCGATGTGGCTGTAGCGCCCGCCCGGCACGTAACAGCCCGCGCCCCGGACGGGGATGCTTTTCTGCCCCGCGATCAGGCCCGGCACGACCTCGACCTCGATATCGCGCAGGGTTTCCTTCTGCGCGGTGGCGAAGCGGCGGACATTGTCATGGGCGAAGGCGATGTCACGGCGCAGTTTCTCGGGCACCTTGGCCTTGGCGGCCTCGATCTCGTCACGGGTAAGGACGATATTGCCCTCGTACTGATCGAAGCGCGCGGCATAATCGAGCGCCGCCTGATCGCCGCCCGCCTCGATATCATCGAGGATCGTCTGGACGGTTTCATGCACATCCGACGCCCCCGATTGCGAGGTCAGCGCGGCTTTTTTCAGGTATTCTTGGGCCATATGGGAAATCCTATTTGTAGATGTCGGGCAGGAGGCTGGTGGAAAGTGCCGGAACATAGGCGATCAGCAGCACCACCAGCAGCATGAAGAAGACGAAGGGCACCGCACGGGCGGCGATGCGCAGGATGGATTCGCCGGTCAGGCCCGAGACCACGAACAGGTTCAGGCCCAGCGGCGGTGTGATGAAGCCGACGCCCAGCGCGGTGATCATCATCACGCAAAACTGGATCTCGTTCATGCCGATATCGTCGGCGAGCGGCTTAAGGATCGGGGCGAGGATCACGATATTGGGCGTGGTTTCCATTACGCAGCCCGCCGCGATCAGAATGGCGATCATCAAGAGGATCAGGATCGCGGGCTCGTCCGTGAGGCTGGTGACCGTCTGCACGAAGCCCTGCGGCACGCCGAGGATCGCGAGCGCCTGCGCCAGCGGCAGTGAGAAGGCGATGATCGGCAGGATCACCCCGTTGACCTTGGCAGAACTGACCAGCATGGCCGGGAAATCCGCCAGTTTGAGCGTGCCCAGAACGAAGCCGATGAAGATAGTGACGACAACCGCCGTCGCACCGGCCTCGGTCGGGGTGAACTTGCCCGAGAAGATGCCGCCGAAAATGATCGCGGGCACGATGAAGGCATACCAGCCCGACGCCAGCGCCCGACCCAGATTGCGCAGCCAGTCGCGAAACGCAATGCCGCCGCCGCCCTCGTAGCCATAGATGCGGTTGACCACGATATTGGTGATGAGGATCGACAGAAGGATCGCAAGCCCCGGCACCACCGCCGCGAGAAACAGGGTCGAAGCCGATATCCCCAGCACGAGGCCGATGATGATATAGGCGATCGAGGGCGGGATCAGGATGCCGGTACAGGCGCCAGCCGCCACCAGCGCGCAGGCATAGGGGCGCGGGTAGCCCGATTCCACGAGCCGGTCGATGGTCATCCGCCCCACGGCCGCCGCACCCGCCGCATCCGATCCCGAAATCGCCGAGAACATGCCGCAGACCAGGACCGTGGCCGAGCCGAAACCGCCCTTGGCAAAGCAGGTCAGCGCCTCGGCGACATCAAGGAACTTGCGGCTGAGCCCGGTGCGCACCAGCACATCGCCGGTCAGGATGAACAGCGGCACGGCGGTCAGCGCAAAGGCGTCGATGCCGTCGAACAGGCTTTCGCCCACGAGGCTGAGCGGCAGCGCACCCGACATCAGCAGCATTATGATGGCCGATGCGCCGATGGCCGCCCAGACCGGCACCGCCAGCGCGCACAGCACCACGAACAGGATCATGGGCGCATAGAAGTCCCAGCCAAGTTCGACCGAGTGATTGAGGGTCTGCCACATCGCGCCGTCCCCCTTCAGTCGAACATCTTGTCGCCCTCGTAGACGGGTGTCCCGTCACGAAGGGCGCGCAGGTCACGCAGGAAAGACTGCACCAGGCGCAGCACCATCAGGCCGAAGCCGAGCGGCACCGCCATCAGGAACCAGATCATCGACACCCGCAGCCCGTGGCTGACCGAGTCGAACCGGTAGGACACGGTCACGGTTTCCCATGACCAGTAGAGCGCCACCAATGCGACGGCGGCCATAACCAGGTCGCCGAAGATATAGAGCAGCGCCTTGGCGCGCGGCCCGAGGTAATGCATCAGCACGTCGATGCGGATATGGCCACGTTCGCGCACGGCCGCCGCCGCGCCGATCCAGGCGAGGTAGATGAAGCTGTAGCGCACGATCTCTTCGCCCCAGATCGAGGAATAGGAGAAGACCTCGCGCCGCAGCACCTCGACCGCCATCGTGACGACAAGCATGACGTAGAACACCAAGAGCGCCCAGCGTTCCGCGTTCCTGTCCAGCGTCTTGAGCATGCGGACCCTTCCAGCCCGGACCCTGCATATTCAGGGCCGGTGCGTTCATCGACAATTGGGAAAGCCGGGCGCAGGTTGCGCGCCCGGCCGGTTTCAGGCGTTACGCGTCATGCACGTAGTAGCGGCCCGGCGTTCCGGCGGCCTCGGCCAGCTTGTCGAACGTGTCCATCGACCCGGCCAGTTCGGTCTTGAACGGGTCCCACTCGGAGCGCTGGAACCCGGCGGCCTCTTGCCATTCGGCGAGCTGGTCTTCGCTGAGCGAATGGAATTCGACCCCCGACTTGGCCATTTCGGCCATCGCGAATGTGCGCGCCGAGGGCACCTTGGCGAGGTTCTGGTGGAAGGTCATTTCCGAGGCCCAGTCGATGGCGTCCTGCACATCCGAAGGCAAGGTATTGAACCATTCGAGGTTGCAGGCATAGCACTGGCTGTCTGGCACGGCCTGGGTAAAGGTGACGTGGCTCAGGATGTCCTTGAACCCGAAGGCGTAAAGTGCCCCGACCGCGGGATCGAGCGCATCGGCCACACCCTGCTTGATCGCCGAGGGGGTCTCGCCCCAGGCGACCGGCGTGGGGTTGGCGCCTGCCATGCGGTAGAACTGTTGCAGCATCTTCGATCCCGGCACCCGGAACTTGACGCCTTGCAGGTCGCCCGGTGTCATGATCGGGCCGCCGCCGCCCTTGCGCACGGCCATCACGCGCGGGTCGATGCAGAAATAAAACATCGGGCGGAAACCGCGCTGCTCGACCATCGCGTTCACTTCGGATTTCCAGATATCCGAGGTGACAAGGTTCACGAAACGCTGATTGGCGCCGCAGAAATAGGGCAGATTGATCAGGTCGACCGCAGGCGCGAAGGGCGCGAAATTCGACAGCGAGAACTGCCCGGCATTGACTGTGCCGCCCTGCACCTTCTGGGCCAGCGCCGAGCCGACGCCGAGTTGCCCGCCCGGTGCCAGCTTGACATAGATCTTGCCGTTCGAGGCGTTCTGAAGGTTCTCTTTCAGGTCGAGCTGCATCATCGGGTAGCTGCGTGTAGTGCCGATGACGTATTCTGTGGCCAGCGTCAGCACGTGATCGGCGGCCTGTTCGCGCTCGCGTTCCTCGCTTGCGCTCTGGGCGCTGGCCTGGGACGACCAAAGCATCCCGCCCGCCCCGGCGACCATCGCCGCGGTGAAGCTGCCGGTTGTGGCCAGCTTCATGAAGTTGCGCCGCGCTTCGGACGCGAGTTCCTCGTGTTCTTCAGGCATTTCCATTCCTCCCTTGAATGTCCTGTTTCTTTCGCCTCGCCTTGCGGGCCGCTTCGCTGCGCAGGACAGCCACAACGAAGGCGCTGGAGGCGCCAAGCAGCATAAGCATCTCGCCGACGTCGCTCAGGAACGCCGCGCCCCCGGACGATCCGACCAGGACGTTGGCCGCGAAGACGCCAAACAGCACAGCGGCAACCAGCAAGAACATGCAATCCTCCCTCTCGTCGGGCGGGCCGACGATTCGCCTCGAATGTAAGCGCTTACAATTTTTCATGCAAGCGCTTACACTGCGTGGTATTGGCCGCCGCAACCGGTTAAGGCCAAACAACAGTGCGCAGTGGAACGAGATGTCACAAGGTAACGATCACAGGGGTCAGGCGGATATGGGCGCCAGCGTTGCGACGCTGGCCGATGTGGCCGAGCGCGCGCAGGTTTCAACGGCGACGGTATCGCGCTGCCTCAACGCGCCCGACAGGGTCGCGAAGCCGACCCGCGAGCGCGTGCTGGCAGCGGTGCAGGAGCTGGGCTATTCGCCGAATTTCGGGGCGCGCGCGCTGGCGGCGCGGCGCACAGGCACCGTGGGCGCGATCATCCCGACGATGGACAACGCCATTTTCGCCCGCGCCATCCAGGCCTTTCAGGAGGAGCTGCGCGCACATGGTGTCACCCTGCTGGTGGCCTGTTCCTCCTATCGCCCCGAGATCGAGGAGGAACAGATCCGCGCCCTTGTGGCGCGCGGCGCGGATGCGCTGCTGTTGATCGGGCATCAGCGCAGCGATGCGATCTATCAGTTCCTGGACCGGCGCGGCGTGCCCGCGTTGGTGGCTTGGGTTCATGACCCTGACGCCACGCGCCCCTCGATCGGCTTTGACAACCGCAAGGCCATGCAGGACCTGGCGCGCGAGGTGATCCGCCTGGGGCATCGCCAGATCGGGGCCATCACCGCCGAGCAGCGGGACAATGACCGTGCCCGCGCCCGGATCGAGGGACTTTGCGATGCGATGGAGGCGCAGGGGCTGTCGCGTGATGACCTGGCGCTGGTCGAAACGCCCTATTCCGTCGAACATGGGAGGCAGGCCTTTGCCCGGCTGATGCGGCGGGTGCCGAGGCCGAGCGTGGTGATCTGCGGCAATGACGTGCTGGCCGCCGGGGCGCTTCAGATGGCGCGCGACATGGGGCTGCATGTGCCCGGCGACGTGTCGATCACGGGTTTCGACGACATCGAGATCGCCACATTGGTCCATCCGGCGCTGACCACGGTGCATGTGCCGCATCGCGCGATGGGACGGCAGGCGGCGCAATTGCTGATCGAGATGGTGCGCAGCGGCACGCCACTGGCAGAGAGCGTCGAGTTGCAGACCGATCTGCGGCTGCGCGGCACGCTGGGGCCGCCGCCGGGCTGAGGCAATCGCTCAGGGTCGGTTCAGGCCGGTTCGCCCAGCGCTTCGCGCTGCTGGCGCAGATCCGCGCCCGATTGCTTCACGATCCGGGCGATTTCCTGCAGCTGATCGGCGAGAGGGCTGCTTTTGCGCCAGATCATGCCGACCGTGCGCGTGGGCTGTGGCGCATGCAGCGGCACCACCGAGACGTCGGCCGAGCGGGTCTCGACCGGGGCGGCCATTTCGGGGATCAGGGTTACACCGATACCCGCCCCCACCATCTGCACCAGTGTCGAGAGCGAACTGCCATCAAGCCCCTCGCGCGGGAGAGCCGATTGCAGGTTGCAGAATGACAGGGCCTGATCGCGAAAGCAGTGCCCCTCCTCGAGCAGCAAAAGGCGCATTTCGCGCAGGTGGTCGCGACTGGGGACGGGTTTGTCCGCATCGCCGGCCGGGCGCACCAGCATCAGCTTTTCGGTGAAGAGCGCCACCTCGCTGAAGGATGGCTCCGAGACCGGCAGCGCGACGATGGCGGTGTCGAGACGCCCTTCGGACAGTTCCTGAATGAGGCGGGGTGTCAGGGATTCGCGCACATGCACGTCGAGCCCCGCATGGGCCGCCGAAAGGTTGCGCAGAAGCGTCGGCAGAAGATAGGGCGCGATGGTCTGGATCACGCCGATGCGCAACCGCCCCACCATGCCGTCGCGCGAGGCGCGCGCCAGATCGCCCAGTTCATCCACCGAGCGCAGGATCGTGCGCACCCGCAGCGCGATTTCCTCGCCAAAGCTGGTCAGGCGGATCTGGCGTGCGCCGCGTTCAAACAGCACCATGCCAAGGCTTTGTTCCAGATCGCGGATCTGAACCGATAGCGCTGGCTGCGATATGGCGCAGGCCTCGGCGGCGCGCCCGAAATGGCCGTGCCGGGCCAGGGACTCGAAGTAGCGAAGCTGCTTGAGGGTCACATTGTTCATAATTTAAAATTATCATGACGATCAGTAAATGCAACTTAAACCAATGATAGAGATTTGCTACACAAGGGCATCGTCACCGTGCGGGTGATTCCCTGACGGCCTGCCAAGGCCAGCACAGGCCAACGGAATGGACTCCGCAATCACCCCGGTGCATCACAGCTTAGCGACGCGAACTTGGTTCAAGTCACGCAGCAAGAATCGGAGAGAGAAATGGACGGAAACGACATCGGCAAATGCCCCATCATGCATGGCGGCAACACGGCTGCCGGCAAATCCAACATGGATTGGTGGCCCAATGCCCTGAATCTCGACATCCTGCATCAGCACGATACGAAGACCAACCCGATGGGTCCGGATTTCGACTATCGCGAAGAGGTGAAAAAGCTCGACTTCGAAGCGCTGAAGAAAGACATGCGCGCGCTGATGAAGGACAGTCAGGATTGGTGGCCCGCCGATTGGGGCCATTATGGCGGCCTGATGATCCGCATGTCCTGGCATGCGGCGGGGTCCTACCGCGTATCGGACGGGCGCGGTGGCGGCGCCACCGGCAACCAGCGCTTTGCGCCGCTCAATTCCTGGCCCGACAATGTGAGCCTCGACAAGGCCCGCCGCCTGCTGTGGCCGATCAAGAAGAAATACGGCAACAAGGTCAGCTGGTCGGACCTGATCGTTCTGGCCGGGACCATCGCCTATGAGGATATGGGCCTCAATACATATGGTTTCGCCTTTGGCCGCGCCGATATCTGGCACCCCGAAACCGACACCTATTGGGGATCGGAAAAGGAATGGCTGGCGCCGAGCGACGAGCGTTACGAGAACGTCGACGATCCCTCGACGATGGAAAACCCGCTGGCCGCCGTGCAGATGGGCCTGATCTATGTGAACCCCGAAGGCGTGAACGGGCAGCCCGACCCGCTGAAGACCGGCGCGCAGGTGCGCGAGACTTTCGCCCGCATGGCGATGGACGACGAAGAAACCGTCGCGCTGACCGCAGGCGGCCACACCGTCGGCAAATGCCACGGCAATGGCGATGCGTCGCTGCTGGGGCCGGACCCCGAGGCGGCGGATGTCGACCAGCAGGGCTTTGGCTGGGCCAACCCGAACGAGACCGGCAAGGGGCGTTATACCGTCACGTCGGGTATCGAGGGCGCATGGACAACTCATCCGACCAAGTGGGACAACGGCTATTTCTACCTTCTGTTCAACTATGAATGGGAGCTCAAGAAATCGCCCGCCGGTGCATGGCAGTGGGAACCCATCGACATCAAGGAAGAAGACAAGCCGGTCGATGTCGAGGATCCCTCGATCCGCTACAACCCGATCATGACCGACGCCGACATGGCGATGAAGATGGATCCGGTTTACCGCGAGATCTCGGAAAAGTTCTACAAGAACCCCGATTACTTCTCCGAGGTGTTCGCGCGCGCATGGTTCAAGCTGACGCATCGCGACATGGGCCCGCGGACACGCTATATCGGCCCCGACGCGCCGCAAGAGGACCTGATCTGGCAGGATCCGGTGCCCGCAGGCAGCACCAGCTACGATGTCGAGGCCGTGAAGGCCAAGATCGCGGCATCCGGTCTGTCGCTGGCCGACATGGTCGCGACCGCCTGGGACAGTGCGCGCACGTTCCGCGGCTCGGACATGCGCGGCGGTGCCAATGGCGCGCGCATCCGTCTGGCGCCGCAAAAGGACTGGGAGGGCAACGAGCCCGAACGCCTGGCGCGGGTGCTGGCGGTGCTGGAGCCGATCGCGGCCGAGACCGGCGCGAGCGTCGCCGACGTGATCGTCCTGGCGGGCAACCTGGGTGTCGAACAGGCCGCCAAGGCCGCCGGTGTCCAGATCGACGTGCCATTTGCACCGGGCCGTGGTGACGCAACCGACGAGATGACCGATGCCGAATCCTTTGACGTGCTGGAGCCGCTGGCCGATGGCTATCGCAACTGGCTGAAGAAGGATTACATCGTCAGCCCCGAAGAACTGATGCTGGATCGCACCCAGTTGATGGGTCTGACCGCCAATGAAATGACCGTTCTGGTCGGCGGGATGCGGGTGATGGGCACCAACCACGGCGGCACGTCGCATGGCGTGTTCACCGACAAGGAAGGTGCGCTGACGACCGATTTCTTCGTCAACCTGACCGACATGGCAAACCGCTGGCAGAAGGCCGAGGACGGCACCTATGAGATCCGCGACCGCAAGACCGACGCGGTCAAGTGGACGGCGACACGGATGGACCTGGTGTTCGGATCGAACTCGATCCTGCGGGCCTATGCCGAGGTCTATGCCCAGGACGACAACAAGGAGAAATTCGTCAAGGATTTCGTTGCCGCCTGGACCAAGGTGATGAACGCCGACCGCTTCGACCTTCGGGGCTGATCGGCTGAATGAAATGGGCGCGGCGCGGGTTGATCCCTGCGCCGCGCTTTTTCGTGGCGCAGGGATGTCGCGGTTCAGTGTGGCGCAAACCCGCGCAGCACCGACAGAAGCGCGCAAGGCGTGTCCGCAATGACCGCCGCACCATGATCGCCAAGCTGGCGCGCCTCTTGCCAGCCCCAGCCGACCCCCACCGCAACCGCACCCGCCGCGCGGGCGGCGTGCATGTCGCTGATCCCGTCGCCTATCATCACGAAACGGCCCTCGGGCCAGATGCGGCGCAGCGCCGCCAGCTTTTGAGCCTTGGTGCCGAAATGATCGCGCCCCAGCACCCGCGCGACATCCCCGGCAAGGGAATGCGTTTCAAGGAAGCCCCTGATCACATCCGAACGCGACGCGCTGACGATCGCGATATGGGCACGCCGCGAGAGCGCATGGATCACCCGATCCATGCCGGGAAAGAGCGGCGCATAATGGGGCCGCGCGGCCAGATGCCGCGACACGGTGTCAGCGAATGCCACCGGATCCAATGAGAGGGCGCGGGCAAGTGTCTCGAAAGTCAGCGGATCAAGATCGTGAAACGGGTTGGGCGCCAGCCGGCGGCCCGACCCCATGTCGCGGGCAATCACCTGGCAGGCCTCGGCGCAAGGCGCGAGGGAATCCGCGATCACCCCGTCGAAATCGAAGACAATCAGCGACGAGCCATGCGCCGCGCCGCCCGGTTCAGTATTGCGCGTTGACATGGTGCAGCACGGTGCCCCGCCCGCCTGGTGAACCGCCGGTGGCGCGCGCAGCCGGTGCCTGGCGCTCGTCGCGCGGGGCATAGCCGAAGAAGGCCTCGTAATTGTCCTTCATCGCCCGCGTCGTGCCAAAGCCGCAGATCATCGCGATCTCGCCCAGGCTGTGCTCGCTGTAGCGCAGAAGCTGCCTGGCACGCGAGAGGCGGATATGGCGATAGAACCTGTCGGGCGAGAGGTTCAGCTCCTTGCGAAAGAGCCGTTCAAGCTGCCGCACGCTGGCATGGGCCGAGGCCGCGATGTCGCGCATCGGCAGCGGCTCGGAGATGTTCTGGTTCATGATGGCGATGGCCTTCAGGATCTTCCTGTTCCAGGTGCCGTAGCGGATATGGGGCTGCATGTTCAGCTCGTCCTCGCCGTCGCGAATTCGGTCGATCACCATGCGGCTGGCCACGTCGCGCGCCAGCCCCGGACCGATCTCGCGCTCGAGGATCGCCAGCATCATATGCGCCCCCGCCGCACCCCCCGCACAGGTCGCGAGGCGCCGGTCTAGAACAAAAATGTTCTCGGTCACATTGATCCGGGGAAAGGCCGTGCGCAGGCGCGGCGTGTCCTCCCAATGGGCGGCGCAATCGCGCTCATCCAGAAGGCCGGTGCGCGCCAGCACCATTACCCCCGATGACACCGCGCCGATATGCCCGCCCTGGCGGTGATGAAAGCGCAGGAATGCCTCGATCCGGCCGGTGTCGCTGGTCACAACGTCGCTGGCAGCCAGAACGATGACGTGATCGAAGCCCGATGCCTCTGCGACGTCGTGATCGACGCCAAGCGACAGCCCGTTCGAGGCGCGCACCTGCGCGCCCCCGGCCCCGATCAGGGACCAGCTGAAATGGTCACGCCGCATGAGGATATTGGCGCTGCGCAAGGGTTCGAGCGCGGCGGCAAACGAGTAGTGCGAGAAGCCCGGCAACAGTAGAAAGCCGAAATGCCGCCCGCGCGACGGCGCGCCGCCGGTCGCGCCGTCTGCATTGTCCTGCGGGCCGCTCATCCTGCCTGGGTCAGCATTTCACCCGCTCCATTCCGGGATCGTAAAGCGGGGCGAGATGCACCGCGCAGGGCACACGCTCGGTTGCGACCTCGAGTTCGTATTCGCCGCTCAGCACATGGGCGCGATCGATGGGTTCGTCGCTGCGCACATAGCCGTAACCGATTGACTGGTTCACCGTGTAGCCAAACCCACCGCTGGTCAGCCAGCCAACGCGCTCGCCGTTGCGGTAGATCGTCTCGCGCCCAGAAAGCACAACATCGGGATCGGCGGTGAAACAGGCGAGGATTTTCTTTACGCCATTGTCGCGCTGCGCCTCGGCGGCCTCGCGGCCCTTGAAATCGATGTTCTTCTTCAGCTTCACCGCCCAGGCCAGACCGGCCTCGGCAGGTGTGTGATCGGCACCGATGTCGGAGCCCCAGGCGCGATAGCCCTTTTCGAGTCGCAGGCTTTCGATGGCGCGGTAGCCCGCATCGCGCAGCCCGAATTCGCGCCCGGCTTCGCTGAGGGCGTCATAGACGGTGGTGGCATACTCGACCGGCAGGTGGAGTTCCCATCCCAGTTCGCCGACATAGGTGACACGCAGGGCGCGCACGGGGCAGCCGGCGATGCCGATGGTCCTTGCGGTGCCGAAGCGGAACGAGTCATTCGACAGGTCGTCCCGTGTCACCTTTTCAAGGATGTCGCGCGCCCGCGGCCCCATCAGCGACAGCACCGCATAGGCCGAGGTCACATCCACAAGCTGCGCGTTCATCCCAGCGGGGATGTTGCGCGCAATCCAGTCGAAGTCATGGGTGGCGAAACCGGTGCCGGTAACGATGTAATATTCATCCTGCGCCACGCGCATGCATGTCAGGTCGCATTCGATGCCGCCCCGGTCATTGAGCATCTGCGTATAGATCAACGAACCGACCGGCTTTGCGACATCATTGGCCGCGATCCAGCTCAGCGCCGCCTCGGCATCCGGCCCCTTGAGGGTGAACTTGGCGAATGAAGTCTGGTCGAACAGGACGGCGGCCTCGCGGCAGGCCTTGTGCTCTTCGCCGACGGTCTCGAACCAGTTCTGTCGCCCGAAGCTGTAGATGTCCTTTGCCTCGGTGCCGTTGGTCGCAAACCAGTTGGGACGCTCCCAGCCCAGCTTTTCGCCGAAACACGCGCCTTTCGCCAGCAGCTTGTCATAGAGCGGCGACTTGCGGCAGGGGCGGCCCGAGCTGTGTTCCTCGAAGGGCCAGGCCATCGTGTAATGCTTGCCATAGGCCTCGACGGTGCGGGTCCGCACCCAGTCGGTATCGAAATGCGGGCGGCCAAAGCGACGGATGTCCACTGGCCACAGATCGAAAGGCGGCTCGCCCTTGGCAACCCATTCCGCCAGCGCCATGCCCGCGCCGCCACCAGCGGCGATGCCATAGGCGTTGAAACCCGCGCCGACGAAGAAGTTCTTGAGCTCGGGCGCTTCGCCCAGGATGAAATTGCCATCGGGCGTGAAGCTTTCGGGGCCGTTGACCAGTTGCTTGATCCCGGCGGTTTCCAGCGCGGGCACCCGGCCCAGCGCCAGTTCGACCAGTTGCTCGAAATGATCGAAATTGGAATCGAGCAGCGTGTAATGAAAACCCTTGGGAATGCCGTTCACCGCCCAGGGGATCGGGTTGGCCTCGTAGCCGCCCATCACGAGGCCGCCCACTTCTTCCTTGTAATAGGTCAGCCGGTCGGGATCGCGCAGCGTCGGCATGTCCGATGTGACGCCGTCGATCTGCTCGGTCACCATGTATTGATGCTCCATAGGCACGAGCGGCACATTCACCCCGACGCTAGCGGCGAAATCGCGGGTCCACTGGCCGCCGCACAGGATCACCTTTTCACAGGCGATAAAGCCCTTTTCGGTCATCACCCCCTTGATGACACCGTCTTCCAGCTCGATCTTGGTGACCTTGGTATCCTCGATGATCGTCGCGCCCGCCTTGCGCGCGCCCTTGGCCAGCGACAGCGTGATATCCGAGGGGTTCGCCTGCCCGTCGGTGGGCATGTAGGCCGCACCGACCAGATCGTCGGTGGTCATCAGCGGCCAAAGTTCCTTGGCTTCGGTGGGTGTGAGAAGCTGCATCTCGAGGCCGAAGGAATGCGCCGTTGTTGCCTGCCGCTTGACCTCGGTCCAGCGCTCCTCGTTGCAGGCGAGCCGCAGCCCGCCATTCATCTTCCACCCCGTCGCCTGGCCGGTCTCCTGTTCCAGCGTGTTGTAGAGATCGACCGAATAGCCGAGCAACTGCGTGATATTGGCGTTCGAGCGCAGCTGGCCCACAAGCCCCGCCGCGTGGAATGTCGTGCCCGAGGTCAGCTTCTTGCGCTCAAGCAGAACGACTTCGCTCCAGCCCAGTTTCGCAAGGTGATAAGCGGTCGAGCATCCCACGATGCCGCCGCCGATGATGACGGCCTTTGCGCTTGTCGGAAAAGTGCTCATTTTGGTCCTCGCATAGATTGAAAGTCGGACAGCGCCGTTTCGAAACGCGACAGGTTCTTGTCGGTATAGGCGGCGTAGTCGAAGTCGATGTCCGAGTGGATTTCCGAAACCATGCTCCACATCGTTTCCCTGAGAAGCGATGCGCATTTCATGGCGTGATATCTGTGGTTCAGCTCGTGGGTCAGATCGGTCTCGAAATAGGTTTCAAGCATCCAGCGTTCCTGTTCGGGATCGAATTCGCTGTTCGAGGCCAGCCCGGCGAGATCGAAGAGTGGCGAATTGAAGCCGCCATATTCCCAGTCGAGCAGCCAGAGCCGCTGGCCGTCATCGAGGAAATTGGCGGCCAGGAGGTCGTTATGCCCCAAGACCAGCCGCACCGGGCCGACCGCGTCTTCGAGATCGGCAGCAACGCGCAGCAAACCGTCAAGCCGCCCCACATGACGCGAACCGTCGGCGCGCAGGGTGGCGGCGTAATCGCGCAGGACATGAAATACCCAGAAGGTCAGCACCGGCCCACGCAGCTGTGCCGCCGCCTCGGTGTGGCAACGCTTGAGCATGGGCACGATCCGCGCCAGCATGGCATTGTCACGCACCGCCTCCTCGTCAAGAGTGCGCCCGGCGACATGTTCAAGCACCAGTATTCCCGGCTCGGTATGGATAATCGCCGGGGCGATCCCGATGGCCTGCGCGGCGCGATGCACGGACTGTTCATTGAAGCGCATGATCTGGTGCAGAAGAATGTCCTGCCCGACGCGCACCACGTAGCGGCGGCCCTGATCGCTGAGTGCGACATTGAAATTCGTGATCCCGCCACCCAGCAGTTCGGCCTGCTCGGGCGCTGTCCAGATCGAGAGGGATGTCGCCCGTTGAAGGGCGGCTTGTGCGGCGTCACTCATTGTTCAAGTCCCATCTTGCGGCGCATGCGGCTGGCCGTTGCCGACAGGATCCGGTCCGCGACAATGGCAATGAAGGCGACGGCCAGACCGGCAACGATGCCTTGCCCGGAATTGGCCTTGGTGAGTGCGATATAGACTTCCTGACCCAGGTCGCGTGTACCCACCAGCGCGGTGATCACCAGCATCGAAAGGGCCAGCATGATGGTCTGGTTCAGGCCCAGCAGGAGTTCGGGAATAGCCATCGGAAGCTTGATGCGCCACAGCACCTGACGCGGCGTGCAGCCCGAGACGAGCCCGGCCTCGATAAGCTGGGGATCGACGCTGCGGATGCCGTGGGCGGCATAGCGCACGGCTGGCGCCATTGCATAAAGCACCACCGCGATCATCGCCGAGAAATCCCCGACCCGGAACAGCATCACAACCGGGATGAGATAGACGAAACTCGGAAGGGTCTGCAGCGTATCGATGAAGGACCCGACCACACGGTTGGCCGTGTCGTTCTGCGCCGCCATGATCCCCATCGGGATGCCGATGGCCGAGGCGATCAGGACCGAAACACCGCAAAGGTAGACGGTGATCATCGCCTTGTCCCACAATCCCACCATCGCGATCAGCGCCGTGAGAATCCCGCTCAGAGCCGCCAGCCACAGCCCCCCGGCACGCCAGCCGATCAGCGTCATCGCCATGATTCCCCAGGGCCAGGGAATGCCGACGAAGAAACGTTTGACGGGCAACAGGAGGTAAGACAGAAGCGCGGTCTTGATGGTCTCGAAGACATCGAAGAAATGCACGTTGATATAGCCCATGAAATCGGACCAGAACGCGCCGGTCGAGAGGGTCGCCGCCTCCGGATAGGCCTGCAGGGCGGGCGCGACTTGCGACAGAAGATAGGTACAGATGGCAACCAGAAGCACCGTCGCAACCCAGGGATGGCGCTGAAACAGGTTGCGGTTCGGGTCGGGCGCGCGGGTTGCGACATTGCGGCTGGCGAAAGCCTGGCTCAGCCGGTCGAGCGCGATCGCCATCACCACGATCGCCAGGCCCGCTTCGATTCCGCCGCCGATATCAAGCCGCCTGAGCGCGCTCAGCACGTCAAAGCCAAGCCCCCCGGCACCGATCATCGACGCGATAATCACCATGTTGAGTGTCAGCATGATCACCTGGTTCACGCCCACCATAAGCGTCGGCGCGGCCGAGGGCACAATGACTTTCCACATCATCTGACGGCGCGTGCAGCCGACCATCACCCCGACATCGCGGGTCTCATTGGGCACGCCGTGCAGCGCGACGATGGTGACCCGCACCATCGGCGGCATCGCGTAGATGATCGTCGCGACAAGCGCTGCCACGGGACCGAAGCCGAACAGGAACAGGATCGGCACGAGATAGGCGAAGACGGGGACCGTCTGCATGAGGTCGAGCAGGGGCCTGAGCAGTCGTTCGAACAGTGGCGAGCGATAGGCCAAGATGCCCAGCAGCAGCCCCCCGACCGACCCGATCGGCACCGCGATCAGCACCGAAGCGAGGGTTACCATCGCGCTGTCCCACTGGCCGAAGACCGCGAGGTATAGAAAGCATCCCCCAACCAGCGCAGCCAGCTTCCAGTTGCGCGCATAATGGCCCATCGCGACCAGCGTCACGATGATCGCGATCCAGCTCAGCGGGGGCGCGATCTGAACGGCGGCGTTGCCCAGCCCGGTGGAAAACCCGTCGATCAACAGGTCGCGCATGAAATCATAGGGGATCTCGATCAGCATCGAGATGAACCGCGTCACGTCGCGAAAGCTGAACAGACCGAAACCGGCATCCTCGACCAGCCAGCGCATGAACGCGCTGATGCGGGCTTCGACCGGCAGGATGTAGGCGCTCGGAAACTTGACGATCCAGCGTGCATCGAACGCCTTGTAAAGATCCCAGGAATATCGCGACAACAGCCATGTCGCCGCGAACAGCGCCAGCCAGAACCAGCCGCTGCGCCCCGGAAGATGATCGCGCCACCCTGTCATGGGGCCGGCTTCCGGCCGATCAGCACATCAATGACGGCCTGCCGCCCGATACTGCCAACCACATCGCCTTCGGCGTTCACCACCAGGAACGGCAGGGCGCTGGACTCGATCTGGTCGGCCACGGCCTCGATGCGCTGAGTCTGGGGTAACTCGCCCGCGGTCTCGCCCTCGGGCACGCCGGGGGTCATCACGCTGCGCAGCGTCAACACCTTGGAGCGCGGCACGTGGCGGGTGAACTCGCCGACATAGTCGGTGGCCGGATTCAGTACCAGTTCTTCCGGGGTGGCCACCTGAACGACCCTGCCATCCTTCATCACCGCGATATGATCGGCGAGCCGGATCGCCTCGTCGAAATCATGGGTGATGAAGACGATGGTCTTGTGCAGCATCCCCTGAAGACGCAGGAACTCGTCCTGCATCTCGCGCCGGATCAGCGGATCGAGCGCCGAAAACGGCTCGTCCAGGAACCACAGGTCCGGCTCGACGGCCAGCGAGCGGGCAATCCCGACGCGCTGCTGCTGCCCGCCCGACAACTGCCGGGGATAATAGGCCTCGCGCCCCTTGAGGCCAACCAGCTCGATCACCTCGCGCGCGCGGGCCTCTCGCTTGGCCCGCGGCACGCCCTGAACCTCCAGCGGAAAGGCAGCGTTCTGCAACACGGTCAGATGTGGCAGGAGGGCGAAGTGCTGAAACACCATGCCCATTTTCCGGCGTCGGATGTCGATCATCTCCTTGTCGGTCATCGACAAGAGATCTCGGCCCTCGAACAGGATTTCGCCTGCGGTCGGCTCGATCAATCGCGACAGGCAGCGCACCAGGGTGGACTTGCCCGAGCCCGACAGCCCCATGATCACGAATATTTCGCCCTGGCGGATCTGCACGGTGGCATCGCGGACCGCCCCGACAAGCCCGGCTGCGCGGATATCTTCGGAGCTCAGCGCGCCACCGTGACGCTTGAAAGCATCCTGAGCACCCGCGCCGTAGAGCTTCCAGACACCCCGGCAATCCAGCAAGATCGGTTTTTCCATGTCATCCTCGGGCACTGGCGCACCATCCCGGTCGCGCCGGGGGAAGGGCGGTTTAAAGCGAAGGGAAGGCCCGGGCGCAGGCGCAGAAAGGCCCGCGCGCCGGATTGGTCATGCGTCGCTCAGTTGGCGATCCAGGACTGCCAGACCGAACTGTTGGCGGCGAGCCATGCGTCGCTGACCTCGTCCAGTGACTTGCCATCGAGATCGACGGCGGAAACCATCGCGCCCATATCCTCGTTGCTGATGGTAAAGGCCTCGACGGCTTTGGCCGCACCCGGCCATTTATCGGCAAGACCCGACCACGCCACTTTCCAGATCGGCCCCGTGGGTTTGCCGCAATCATAGGCCATGTTCGGGTTTATCCCGACCGAAGGGTCCTCGTAGCATTCGGGCGTATAGGGCGGGAAGGCCACGAAATTGCCCTCGTACTTGGTCGGCGCCCAATGCGGCGCATAGATCCACAGCACGATGGGCGCCTTGCGCTGATAGGCACTTTCAAGTTCGGCAAAGAGGGCAGCGTCAGTGCCGGCATGGACCACCTCGAAATCAAGGCCAAGCGACTCGATGCGCTCTTCGTCGAAACCGCCCCATGTGACCGGCCCGCCAAGGTAACGGCCCATCGGCGCGGTCTCGGGTGTAGCGAATTCCCGCGCGCAATCGTTGAGCGCCTGCCAGTCGGGAAGACCGGGGCAGACCTCTTCCATATAGGCGGGATACCACCATTCCTCGATGGCCTTCATTCCGGTATCGCCCATGTTGACGACCTGCCCGGTCCCAATGGCCTCGTCCATCGCCTCGCGGCCGGTAGTTTCCCATATCTCCATCGCCACATGCAGATCGCCGCTTTTCAGTCCGGCGAATTGCGCGATGTAATCGGCCTGCACGTATTCCACGTTATATCCGGCCTCGGCCAGGACCTTGCCCATTATGGTCGTGGTCAGAAGCTGACCCGTCCAGTCATGCATGGTCAGCTTGATCGGTTCTTGTGATTCAGCTTCGGCAAAGGCCGAGCCGGCCATTACCAGCCCGGCGCATGCTGCCGCCGCAAATGTTGAAAGACGCATTCTGAGAACTCCCCGTGTTTTTGTTTATTGGCCGACGGCCCTTTTCACAGCCTTCGATTCGCCGCGCCATATCAAACAATTTCCAACAGCGTATCTGAGTTTTCAATATTTATTTTTGTTTTTTGTGGTTTTAATGTTGGTATTTGACTGATTTTGTGGTTTTTTGCCTAAAAATCCACAGGGTCGCAGCGGAGCCCGACATGACCAAGCCCTTGACCCACCCCCCCAGCGACACCCGCGCCCTGCCCGCCTCGCAGCGCGGCGCCGAGATCATCGACCTGGTCACGCGCGCCGGGGGCAGCATGCGAATCCAGTCCATTGCAGAGGCGCTCAACGTTTCGGAAGAAACCGTACGCCGGAACGTGCGGCGGCTTTCGGATGAGGGCCTCGTGCGCAAGGTGCATGGCGGGGTGCTGCTCCAGCACGGCTCGACCGAACTGAACTTCGCGCAGCGCATGGCCGAGAACCCCATCCCCAAGCAGCGCATCGCGGCCCATGTGGCGGGGCTGATCGGCGACGGCAGTTCGCTGTTTCTGGATGTCGGGTCGACAACCGCTTTCATCGCCGAGGCGCTGAAGGCGCATCAGGAACTGCTGGTGGTCACCAATTCGGTCGCGGTCGCCCACAGCCTTGCGGCGCGGAACAATAACCGGGTGTTCATGCCAGGCGGCGAGTTACGCGGCCATGACGGCGGCGTGTTCGGCGCGAATGTGTTGGATTTCGTGCGCCAGTTCCGCACCGATTTTGCGGTCCTGTCAGCGGCGGCGATCAATGCCCGCAACGGGTTCATGCTGTTCGACATGGAAGAGGCGCTGTATTCACGCGCGATCATGGCGAATTCCACCACAAGAATCCTGGCGGCGGATACCAGCAAGTTCGGGCGCACCGCCCCGATCGCCATCGGTCCGCCGGCATCGGTCGACCTGCTGATCTGCGACGCCCCGCCGCCCGAGGACATCCGCGAGGCCGCCCAGGGTTGGGGCACCGAGATCGCCGTCGCTGACAAGACCGCGGGACGGGCGCATGACTGAGATGCATGACCTGCGCCGCCGACTGTCCGCCGCGCTCGATATCACCGAAGCGGCGAGCCGGATCTCGCTGGCGCATTTCAACCGGACACTGGATATCATCACCAAGGACGATGAAAGCCCCGTCACTATCGCCGACCGCGAGACCGAAGAGGCCATCCGTTCCCGCTTGCAGGCGGAGTTTCCGCAGGATGGCATCTATGGCGAGGAGTTCGGCAGCCAGGGACTCGATAAAGCCGATATCTGGGTTGTCGATCCGATCGACGGCACCCGGTCTTTCATCGCCGGTGTTCCGCTTTTCGGCATGTTGCTGGCGATGACCCGTGAGCGGCAACCGGTTCTGGGTATCTGCCGCCTGCCCGCGATCGGCGAAGTCTATGCCGCCGCGCGCGGGCTGGGCGCCACCCGCAACGGCGCGCCGATCCATGTGTCGCGCGAAACCGCACTTGACCGGGCCATGCTGTTCATCAACGAGGGCGAGAAAATCCATGCCGAGGCGCCGCATGTGTTCGGACGGTTGATGCGGGCGGGCAGGTTGCGCCGGCTCTCCTATGACTGCCAGCCCCATGCGCTTGTCGCCAGCGGGCAGGTCGACGCCGTGGTGGATTACGACCTCAAGCCCTATGACTATTTCGCGCTGGCCCCGATCATCACCGAAGCTGGCGGCATCATCACCGACTGGCAGGGACGCGCCCTTACCTACGATTCCGACGGGCGCGTCGTGACCGCCGCCACGCCCGAACTGCATGCCGAGTTGATCGCGCTTCTGGCCGAAACGGGCTGAGCTACGGCGCCTCAGCGCCGACCCAGGGCGCAGGTGCCACGCACCTTGCGCCCGTCGCGGAAATAGTCCTTCATCCCCGTGGTGTCGTCGCCCAGAATAAGCGCGTGATCGACCCATGCGATGTCCATGTCCAAGGCCTCGGCCATGAATTCGGTCGCGCGGCGGCTGGGGACGCCGACAACGGTATGCGACTGCCCGGCAGAGGCGGGCACGGCATTGAGAGGGTTGGACACCTCTTCGCGCAAGAGCTGAATCATGGCGTTGTCCACGACAATGAATTCGCTGTCGATGATGATGATTTCCGGCTCAAGCTGCTTGGCAAGCGACAGCAGCCGCAGGTGATCCATGACGTGATAGAAGATGCCATAGACGGCAACCACGTCGAACTGCTCACCCTGCGCGACCAGCGTCTCAAGCTCGTCAAAGAGATCGTTGCAATGCAGTGACACCCGCGACTTGAAGTCGGTTTCAGGAAAGACCGCGAACCGTTCGATCAGCTCGGGCCGGGCCTCCACCCCGTGAACATGCTCGGCACCTGCCGCGGCCAGCGCATAGGACCAGCGCCCGTCATGACAAGCGAGGTCAAGAATGCGCGCGCCCTCGATCTGCGGCTGGAATGGGCCGATCAGAAGATCATGCCGGCGGTTGAGGCGGTGAACAGTGGTTTCGTTTTCCGAATAGGGTGGAATGTTACCCATGAAGTTGAAAAAATCCACCATCCGGACACTCCCTGTTTGAGAAAAACTCTAGACGGATCTCGGGAGAATGGAAGCAACTTTGACGTGCAATACCGGTCAAACTCGTGTGCTGCGACGAAAAAAGCGGGCATGGAGGCCGGAGCCGCCACGCCCGCCAGTTGGAGAGAACAGTTTCAGCCCGCGCGCAAGATCG